>JGI24025J20009_10001679_pt1 | contig 16549 bp, 11 predicted proteins | sample Cruoilmetagenom3_FD_20009 | JGI IMG/M metagenome (IMG submission 20009)
TTCAAAATAAAGAAGGAGCTATTCTTAAGCCCCAGAATCTTCCTTCAGCTTCAGATCCTGACACTAATTTTATTAGAGCTATCCTTGAAGATAAAGAGGTCATTTCTCCTCCTGAAGATGCTTTAAAAGTAACTATTCTTACTCAGGCGATTTACCAATCAGCTTCTTTGGGTAAAGAAGTAAAAGCTAAGGAAGATGAAATTTAGTGAATTGGTAAGGTTATTAGAAAAAAATGGATTTAAAATTGTAAAAGAAAAGGGTTCTATAAGATATTATGGAAAACCTGGATGGAATAAACTAATACGAGTTGATTATCATAGTTCAAAAGAAGTCCCTACAGGTACTTGTCAGGCTATCCTGAAAGTATCAGGAATAAAGAAACGACAGTATTAAAGGAAGGTAAAAAATGATAGAATTAGAATATTCTTTGGTAATTGAAGCTACCAAAGAACCAGATTATTTCGGATTTTATTCTCCTGATTTGGAGGGATTTACTGGAATTGGGTATTCTGTCGAAGATTGTTTGTATAAGGCAAAATGGGGTATGAAAGAGCATATTAAATTATTAGAAGAAAAAAAGTTGCCTATTCCTCCTAAAAATCCAGATCCTAAAATTATTATTCAAAACGAGCCAAAATTGGTAAATGTTTGAGATTGTTCAGGATAGATTCTTAAAAACATAGGGGAGATTAAAAGAAAAAATTGTAGAAAGGAGAACAAAAGATGTTCAAAAAACAAAAAATAATATATCTGATAGGATTATTAATTTCTCTTATTTTTGCGAAATGGGGATTTTCTTCTGCTCTTGCTGAGGAAGTTAAGATTCTTTCAGCTACACCTCAAGGTCCCACAGAGAATATCGGAGAGACCTCCGCTATTATTGTTAATTTTAACCAACCTATGGTTCCTCTTCAAAAACTTCCCGAAGGAGAAGGAACAGGCCCTCTTCTTATTAAACCCAAAATTTCTGGAAAGTATCGCTGGATGGGAACACGCACTTTAGTTTTCCTTCCCGAAAAAGGGAGGTTACCTTTTGGGACCAAATTTACTCTTACTGTGCCCATGGGTGTCTCCTCAATTTCCGGGGAAATTTTAAAAGAGGATTTTACCTGGTCATTAGAAACTCCCCGGCCAAAACTCATTTATTACTGGCCTAAAGACAAAGCAAAATGGATTAGCTTAAATGAAGTAATAGTTCTTCAGTTTAATCAGAAAATAGCCATTGAAGAAGCGAGGAATTTTTTAGAACTTAGCGGAAGAGGTCCTGAAGGAAGAAAAACCTTCCTTCCCTTTCACTTGAGATATTTAACTGATGGAGAGATAAAAGAGCAAAACTATGGGGCTCAGGAAGGAGAGATTCTTCTTTTAACTCCTGAGGGAAAACTTAAGCCTGGCTATTTTTACGAGGTGAATATTCTTGAAGGACTTCGCGGAGTAGAAGGCTCTTTGGGAATGTCTAAAAATTATAAATTTGGTTTTTTTACCTATGGACTTTTTAGATTCGTGGGTTTGAAGAAGTCCCATCTTGCCAGTCCCTCCGAATCTATAGTCCTTAATTTTAGTAATCCTGTTTCCTACAGGGAAATAGCTACGAAAATCTCTTTTCAGCCGCAGGTAGAAATACCCGAATACTTTTATAGGTCAGATTATTCTACCTCTCGCATTTACTTATATTTGAATCTTAAGCCTGATACTCTTTATACGGTTAATCTTTCTCCCGAGCTTAAAGATAAATTTGGAAATTCTCTTGATGAAAAGAAAGAATTTACTTTTACCACCGGTCCTTATTCTCCCCGGGTTTTCATCTCTACGGGATGGGCAGTTCTTGAAGCTTATGGAAATCTTATGTATCCGGTTACTTTTATGAATATAAATAAAGTAAACTTGCGAGCTAAGTCATTGAAAGTAGATGAGGTTATTCCTCTTCTTTTGAAAAAAGGAATTTTCTGGTCAAGTAAAGAAATTGAAGGTCTAAAAAATTTCCTTAATATAAGTAAAGAATGGGGGATAAAAGGACCTCGTAACCAGGAGATAGTAGATTCTATAAAAATTAAGGATATTTTAGGCCAAAAGAAATACGGCACTGTTTTTGTAGAACTTTTTATACCTGAAGTAGAGGAATATCAAAGATATAAGAGAACTTTAATTCAAGTTACGGAAATGGGGATTACGGCTAAATTTTCTTCTGAAAATAATCTTATCTGGGTAACCGAGCTTAAAACCGCTGCTCCTGTAGAGGGAGCTCTGGTAGAAATAAGGGATGATTTTAATAAGATTTCCTGGAAAGGAAGGACTGATTCACGAGGATTAGCATCTACACCCGGATGGAAGGCTCTGGGGATAAAAGCTGAAAAAGAAGGGGGAAAACCCCGTCAGTGGGTTTTTGTTACCAGGGGAGAGGATACTGCTTTTATTAATTCTGATCAGGGAACAGGAATTTTTCCTTATCAATTTGGTATTTCTTATGATTGGAGTCCTCTTCCTCAAAAATTTAGCGGTTATCTTTTTACCGAGAGAGGTCTTTATAGGCCCGGAGAGGAAGTTCACTTAAAAGGAATAGTAAGAGAAAAAGAGGAAGGAAACTGGGAAATTTCCAAAGTAAAAGAATTCTGGATTTTTATAAAAAATTCCCGGGATGAAGAGATTCTCAAAAAGAAAGTAAATCTTTCTTCTTATGGTTCTTTCTCTCTTTCTTTTACTGTAAGTAAGGATGCTCCTTCGGGATATTACAGAATTCAGGCCTCCCCTTTTGAAAATGAGAAAAAGAGAAATAAACATCCAGAAAGTAATTTCAGAGGGTCTTTCAGGGTAGAGGATTTTCGCCCGGCTAATTTTGAGGTAAGTGTGCATACTGATAGGGAGAGCTATATATTTGGAGATTCTTACGAAGCAACTATTGAGGGGAGCTATCTTTTCGGGGCGGTGATGAGTGAAGAGAAAGTTTCCTGGAAACTAAGATTAAGTCCTGCATATTTTTCTCCTCCAGGTTATAAAGGGTATTTTTTTGGTCCAGGATGGTGGGAAAAGGATGATAAAAGTCAGCTTATAACTTTTGACGAAGGAAAGCTGGATTCTTCAGGGAGAATTCATCTACAAGAAGATCTTAAAGAAGTAGACTTCAAAGGTTCAGCTAAACTCCTTTTAGAGGCAGAAGTTACTGATCTTACCCGTCAAAGTATTGCCGCTCGTACTACGGCAATAGTTCATCGGGGAGAGTATTATATAGGGATAAAACCCTCCACTACTTTTGCTCAAAAGGGTGAAGAAGTTAAGATTGAGATTATTACCGTAGAGCCCGAGGGGAAAGCTATTCCCGGAAAAAAATTACAGATTAGAGTATTAAAGAGGGAGTGGTCTTATAAGAAAGAAACTATGCCTGGAGGACGATGGAAATGGATTAGTAAAAAAGAGGATAAGGAAAAAGCTTCTTACCAGATAATTTCTGGGGAGAAGCCCATTTTCTGTTCTTTTTCTCCTGAAAGTGCCGGACTTTACCTTCTAAAAGTAACAGGAGATGATTCCCTGGGAAATAAAATTCTTAGTGGGGGTTATTTTTATGTAAGTGGGAAAGGACGAGTTTCCTGGGAAAAAAGAGACGACGATAGGATTGAATTGGTAGCTGATGCTGATAATTATCATCCCGGAGATGTAGCTAAAGTATTAGTTAAATCACCTTACGAAAGGGCAAAAGCTTTAATAACTATTGAGAGAGAGGGAATTATAGATAGTTGGATAGAAGAGCTAAAAGGAACAGCGGATACTCTGGAGATTTCCATCCTTAAGGATTACATTCCCAATGTTTTTGTTTCAGTTATTCTTCTTAAAGGGAGGATGTCTGAAGGAGATATCCCAGAAGAAGATTCAGAAAAACCTTCATTTAAAATAGGCTATATTGAACTTTCTGTAGACCCTGTAGAAAAGCGGCTTCAAGTAGAGGTTATTCCCGATAAGAAGGAATATTCCCCTGAAGATAAAGTAAGAATAGCCATTAAGGTAAAAAATAATTTTGGTGAGGGAGTTTCTTCTGAAGTTTCTGTAGCTGTAGTCGATATGGGAGTATTGAATCTTATAGGATATAAAACTCCTGATGCCTTTACTACTTTTTATCGCCATCGGCCACTATCAGTTAAAACTTCAGAGAATCGCTCTTATGTAATTGAAGAAACAGAGATGGGAATTAAAGGAAGAAGCCCCGGAGGTGGCGGAGGGATGGAAAAGTTTGCCGGGATAGCTTTAAGAGAAAATCTTATTCCTACTGCTTACTGGAATCCTTCAGTAGAAATTGGGCCTCAAGGAGATGAAGTAAGTTTTGAGCTTCCCGATAATCTTACCACTTTCAAGGTAATGGTTACCGCTCTTACTAAAGATTCATCTTTTGGTTCAGGGGAGGGAAAATTAATAGTTAGAAAACCTCTGCTATTAAAAAGCACTTTACCGCGATTTGCCCGCATGGGAGATTCTTTTGAAGCAGGGGTAGTAGTATATAACTATACGGGAAAAGAAGGGGAGGTTCAAGTATTGGGAAAAGCAGAAGGAATTATTCTTAAAGGAGAAAAAACGCGTACAGTTTTCTTAAAATCTGGAGAAGGCAGGGAAATTAAATTTTTATTTGAAGCTAAAGAGATGGGGAAAGCTAAATTTTTCTTTAAAGCTATAATGGGAGAATATAGTGACGGCCTTATCCTTGCCCTTCCGATAATATTTCCCAAGCAAACAGAAAGTGTAGCTCTTTTTGAGAGTAGTTTGAAAGATGTTTATCGAGAAATTTCAATCTCTGAGGATATTTATCCTGACACAGGGGAAGTAAAAGTAGCCATTTCCTCAACAATCTTATCCTCTTTAAAAACCCCTTTTACTTCTCTTTTTAATTATCCCTATCATTGTTTGGAACAACGTCTTTCCCGCATATTTCCGTTAATTCTCTTCAAAGATGTAATAGAAGTTTTTAATTATTCATTTCCGAAAGGGGAAAATCCTCAAGAAATAGTTGAAGAGACTTTAAATGATATTCCTCTTTATCAGAAAGCTAACGGAGGATTTTCTTATTGGCAAGATTCGTCTTATGATTCTCCTTACCTTACTTGCTATACTCTTTTTATCTTAAAGAAAGCACAGGAAGCTGGTTACGATGTTCCCTCAAGGATTATGGAGAAAGGAGCAGATTATCTAAGGAATCTTCTTCACGGAAAATTAGAGAAAAAGAAATATCCTTATAACTCTTATTCATGGAGAAGCTCTGAAGCCTTTGCTCTTTATGTTCTTTCTCTTTTAGGGAAACCTGAACCGGCTTATATAGAATATCTATACAAGAAAAGAGAGGAAATACCTTTATTTGCCCGTGCTTTCCTGGTTAAAGCTATTCATCTGGGGGGTGGAGATAAAGAAATGGAGGAAGAGATAATAAGGGATTTAATGAACAAGATAAAGATTTCTCCTACCAGTGCATATTTTGAGGAAAAAGAGAAAATACCCTGGGTTTTTCACAGTAATTTGCGCACTACGGCTATAATCCTCCAGACTCTTATGGAAATAGGGAAAGAGCCGTCGAAAACCCCTCAGATTATTAAATGGCTAATGAAAGAGCAGAAGAGTCGCTGGATGTCTACTCAGGATAATGCTTATCTTTTCTATGCTTTAGCTGATTATTTTCATCATTACGAAAAGGAAGAACCAGGGTTTACGGTAAATGTCCAGCTTGCCGGAAAAACTATTCTAAAAGATATTTTTGAGGGGAGAACAAAGAAAATTAGTGAAACGCAAGTAGATATAGGTTCTTTAGAAAAAGGAGAAAAATTGCCGTTAGAAATTCACAAAGATGGAAAGGGTCGAATGTATTATGAAGTAAGAATGAGTTACGCCCCCATTAAAAAATTAGAACCTCGTGATGAAGGAATTGCAATCTTTAAGAGTTTTAAGACTCTCAAGGGAGAGATAATAGAAGATTCTTTCCGATCAGGAGATGTAGTAGCAGTTACTTTAAAGGTGGTTATTCCTCAACCAAGGTATTTTGTAGTGGTGGACGATCCTTTACCTGCAGGCTTTGTTCCTATTAATCCTGCTTTTGAAACGGAAAGTAAGGAATTATTTAAAGAGATACAAAAAAGAAAAAGAGAGTTTTGGTGGCAGGGATTTAAGCATATAGAGATGTCCAACGAAAAGATTCTTCTTTTTGCCGATTATCTTTCCCCGGGGATTTATACTCATACTTATTTAGTAAGAGTAACCACTCCCGGGATTTATCATCTTCCCCCCGCTAAAGTAGAAGAAATGTATACCCCCGAAATTTTCGGAAGAAGTGAGGAGAGAGAAGTAGTAATTAAATAAACAATGAAGGTTTTTGGTATTTCATTAGGTTTTATTTCAATTTCATTGGGCATATCTTTGTATATTCCTTTCCCCCAAAAAATACTTGAGCCTGCTCCCATGGTTTCCTTAAGAATTCTCGATCGTAATGGCAATCTTTTAAGAGAAGTTCTCTCTGACGAGGAAGGAAGAAGTCAGTGGATTACTTTTCAGGAAATTCCCCAAAATGTAATTTTGGCTACCTTAGCCGCGGAAGATAGCCATTTTTATAAGCATATAGGTATTGATTTAAAAGCTATTTTAAGAGCAATAATCCAGAATATACAAGCGAGAAGAGTTGTTTCTGGTGGTTCTACCCTTACTCAGCAACTAATAAAAAATATCTATCATTTTCCCAGAAATTGGTTCTGGAAGATTGTAGAAATCTGGTACGCTTTGAGAATAGAGATTTCGCTTCCCAAAGATGAAATTCTTACTCAATATCTTAATCGTGTTCCTTATGGTAATCAAACTTTTGGGATTAATGCTGCCTCCTGGTTTTATTTTGATAAACCCCCATCACACCTTTCCCTGGCTGAGGCATCTTTTTTAGCTGGACTACCCCGGGGTCCTTCCATTTACAATCCTTATTTTCATTTCTATCAGGCGCAAAAAAGGCAACAAGAAGTTCTTCAAAGAATGTTAAATAAGGGAATGATTACGCAAGAAGAGTATAAAAAAGCTTATAAAGAACCTCTTAATCTTGTTGCTCCCCAAACTGCTTTTCGTGCCCCTCATTTTTGTGATTTTGTTCTCTCAAAAATTTCATCAAAAGAAAGACGAAATATTTTTTTTATCCGCACCACTCTTGATTTTCAACTTCAAAAGGATGTTGAAGTCCTCTTAAAAAATTATGTTAAATCTTTAAAAAAATGGGAAGTTAGCAATGCGGCAGCTCTTATTATGGATAATGAGACTGGTGAAATTCTTTCCTTTGTAGGCTCGGCAGATTTTTTTGATTCTTCACATAGTGGACAGGTAAGTGGAATTACTTCGTTAAGACAGCCAGGTTCAGCCTTAAAACCTTTTACCTACGCTCTTGCCTTAGAACAAAAGATGACAGCCGCTACTCTTATCCCGGATACAAAGATTTGTATTCGAATTAAGGGGATTGATTATGCTCCTAAAAATTATGATGGAAAATTTCACGGATTCATTCGTTTAAGGGAAGCTTTAGCCTGTTCTTATAATGTTTCGGCAGTAAGAGTTTTAGAAAAGATAGGGGTGGAATCTTTACTTCGTAGGCTTAAGAAGTTAGATTTTAAGAATCTCAATAAGGGACCCGACTATTATGGTCCTGGTCTTACACTGGGAGACGGAGAAGTTACTTTATTGGGGCTGGTTCGAGCTTATTCAACTTTAGCGAGAGCAGGCCTATTTAAAAAGGAAAAGATATTTTTAGAAATAAAAGATACTCGGGAGAAAGTAAAGTCTTTTTCGGAGTCTCAATTTGTTCGTGTTTTCTCTCCCCAGATTTCTTATATTATTACTAATATTCTTGCAGATAAAGATGCCCGAATCCCTGCTTTTGGAGAAGGGTCATGTTTGAGTTTACCTTTTCCTTGCGCTGTAAAAACGGGAACTTCTGGAAATTTCAGAGATAACTGGACAATAGGTTATACTCCCCATCGGACCGTAGGGGTATGGGTCGGTAATTTTGATGGTTCGCCTATGCATAATGTTTCTGGAGTTTCTGGAGCAGGTCCACTCTTTAGGGATATTATGCTTCTTTTGGAAAAAAGAGAAAAGAAGAATTTTAATTTTGCCATTCCCGAGGGATTAATAGGGGTTTATATTTGTCCAAAATCGGGAATGTTGGCTGGTTCATTTTGTTCCGGGAAGATTAAAGAGATTTTTATAAAAGGGACTGAGCCTGAACAAGTTTGTAACCTTTGTCCGCACACGATTTTAGCAAGGTAGTCGCAACTTTCAGGTTGCGTATATCTTCGCAGGCTCTGAGCCTTGCGCCTACCACAGGAGATGCGGTAGACAACTGGTAGCCGCAACCTTTAGGTTGCGCAAAAGAAAGAGAGATTATTATGTACAGATGTAGGCTGGTAGCCGCAACCTTTAGGTTGCGTACAAACTTAAGAGGCAGGAATAATAAGGCGTGAGCTTGTATCAATAATTTTTTTCTCTTCCCCTTTATCTTTTTCTGTTTCTTCTCTCTCTTTCATATATCCCCTGAGAAAATGAAGGTAAGCACGGCTATTTTTTTCAAATTTAATAAAAGGTTCTATAAACTTAATGATTTCTTCTATTACCTCAATAATTTCACTGGAAGGGAATTTTTTCTCTTTTAAAAACTTTTCTACATTTTTATGAAGGTATTCTCCAAAAGAAGGTCCCACTATTTCAATGGTAACCAGGGGACTCTCTTTTCTTCTTAAAAACTCCAATCCATTGATAATCTCTTCATCAGTAGCACTAATCCTATTTTTATAATAATTATAAATATCTGATTCAATAAGACTCATAAGTTCGGCTGATTTCCTTTTCCCTTTGTCTATATATTTAAGGTAGCGAGCGATAAGTTTTTCTCTATTTCTATTGACCATCTTTTGTTCTTGATAACTTTCGTGTCTTTTAAAATATGGACATTCAGGAGGACAATTAATGCTTACCCCCCGATTTTCTGCGCAACATTTTGTGCAAATATATCCCCCTAAGGGTTTACACATCCTTACTCCTTTCCTTTGATGACATTTAATGCATTTATTCATTTCGGTAAAATTTTAATAATTTATCCTCCTTTGTCAAATTTTTTCTGGGTTCTTTTAAATAAAAAGTCAAAAGCAATCCTCCTAATATCAGAAAAAAAGCTAAAGAGAAATTAGTAAGGTATGAAGTCTTTTCAATAATTATTCCTCCCATAAGTGGAAGAAGCATCACCAGGGCGCTGAGAGTATTTACTATTCCTATATAAGTAGCTCTGGATTCTTCAGGGGAGATTTCAAGAAGAAGATTAGTTTGTCCAATATAATTTCCACTTATGTTCATCCCCAGGAAAAGAAATATTAAGGAATAATAGATAATGGAGATACTGAGGCTATAAAAAAGAGATATCATAATTCCTGAAATTAAAGTTAAAAGAGGAACTATTAGTCCTATGATTCCAGAAAGCTGCACCACTATTTTATTTCCATATTTATCAGATAAATATCCCCAGAAAAAAGTGGAAATTATTCCCCCTAATGCCTGAGAAGAGATGAATATTCCAGCCATCTCTTTAGGAATGCGAAAAACATCTCTAGCGTAGATGATGTAAAAAGGTAAAGCTATTATACCAGAGCTTAAAAGAAGTTTAGTAATCAAAAATAAACGGTAATTTTTATCTTTAGTTAAAATATGAGGAATATTTTTTAAATATTGAATAAAAGGTGCTCTGCGATTATTTTTGATAGAAGAAGGAGGCTCCTTGACACATGCAAAGAGAGATAAAGCGATAAAAATAAATATAAAAGCAAGAAAAAAGAGAAACGAAAAGTTAAGAGGAAAAGGGAAACTTTTTTCATCGCTAAGAATATATTTAACTATAATTCCTCCCCCGATGCCTAATATCCCTCCGAAAAATTGCCTTAAAGAAAAAAATCTACCTCTATTTGTTGGTTTTACAACTTTGCTAATAATGTCAAGAAAAGAAATTTGAGATATACCTGCTCCCAAGCAGGCAATAGAGTAAAAGAAGAAAAAACTAATTAATACCAGTAAGGGATTTTTTAAAGCATAAATATAAGTGATAATAAAAATAGCAAACCAGGAAGTAATTCTAAAAAAGGCTCCTAAAACATAAAATGATTTTTTTCTCTCCCAGTGTCCAATTAAATTAGCTACAAATAGCTGAGGAGCCAAGAAACCAAAGTTAGTGATAGTGATGATAGAGCCAATTAACAATTTTGAAGAAGTAAAAAAACTTATAAACAGAGGAAGGACCGTATTGGGATTATAAAAAGAGATAGCAAGTTTAAAGACAGTTCCGTTTAATATTCCTAAAAGAAAATTTTTATTTTGAGCTTTTTTTTGAGTCATAGGGACTTTCTTCGGTATTTATCAGGATAATAGTGAATATTACCAGAATATAGAGTACAACTTCCTAACTCCGGCTTCTTATTAATCCCGATCTCTTAAAAATTGTTTTCATCTTAACATATTTTTCCAAAATGTCATTATTTGGAAGTATCAAAAATTTTAGTAATTTCTAAAAAAATTCCGATATTTTGAAATTATTTAATCTTACACTTTTTCTTTGACAAACTCTTCTTTGTTCTCTATTATGTCATTATGGAGTAAAAAGCAATGAAAAATTTTAGGTCTATATTTATCAAGGAAAAGATTCTTATAGACTCTCAGATAATAGCCGGGGAAAAGATTCAACCTCCTGCTAAAAGCATAAAGTAAGTAGACCTTCTGTTTACCTCCGGACCAAAAGAGATTTAGATGCATTGGAGGAAGCACTGAAACTAAAGAAAAGGGGACCTAAATTCAAGAAAGATAAGATTGATGCAAAAGATAAAATGATAACTGAACAAAAGATAAAAGCCAGCCTTGCCAGCTACGGACTTGATACTCATCCAGTCCTGCTTCTCCCTTGGCTCTGTAGTGCTTGTTTAACTCAGTAGCGAGTGCATAGCATAGAGGCCAAGCGTTCATCCATTACTTTTGTGCTTCGGAACCAAGATCTTTGGCTTATTTGGAAATACGCGATGGATAACGGAAATATCGGCTATGTAGATTATACCTTCATCCTCCAGTTGATTGCGCAGCCAGGGCTGTTCACCGTAGTGAGCGTCCATACCTACCCATCCGAAGCGAAGTCCTCGATTGTGGACATTTAAGATCATCTCCATGCCTAATTGGGCTTTGCTCCTGAAAAAGCAAAAAATTAATCTGGCAAAGTCAAGTTAAAACACCTTAAGTTATTTGTGTTTTAAGGATAATTTGATAAAATCCTAATGACTGGAAAGAAGAAAATTTCAGAGAAACTGAAGTGGACAAAAAAGATAAAAATATTTGAAGGAGGAGTAAGATGTCTTCGGTAAAGGTAGGAATTCAATTAATTGTTTTTGGGAATAAAGAGAGAAGGGATTTAGATGGAGTACTTAAAGACTGTAAAAAGGCGGGCTATGACTGCATTGAGACAGGTTTTCTTTTTGATACTTATTCTCTTAAACAGTTGCGAGAGGCCTGCAAAAAATATAAGTTAGAATATGCAGGGGTTCATGGTGGCTTTGATAATTTCCGCAAAGAAGAAAATGTGGATAGGCTTATTAAAAGCACCTTAGATGTAGGGGCAAAATACCTTATTTGTAGTGGTGTGGGAAAGGGTAAAGGACTTGAGGGATTTAAAGAAGCTATACCCATATTTAATCAGGTGGGGAAAAAGTGTAAGGAGGCCTCTCTTACATTTTGTTATCACAACCATTACTTTGAATTTGAGGAGTTTGATGGCATTAAAGGAATAGATTTTTTGGGTAAAGAAACAGACCCTGAGTTGGTCAAGTTTAACATAGATGTAGCCTGGGTTCATATTGGAGGAGAAAAACCTGAGGAATTCATCAAAAAATATAAGGATAGGTGTGGATATTATCATTTTAAGGATGCCATAATAAAGGGAAAGCCCCCACTTACCACCGGAGATGCTGTAAGAAAGGCGGTTACCTGGACAGAGCTTGGCAAAGGTAATGTTGACTTAAAAAGTGCTTATGAATCTGCCAAAAGATATAATCCTGGATACATCATTTACGAACAAGATGTAGCTCAAATTCCCGTCTTACAAGCTATAACCGAGAGCAAGGAGTATTTAAAATCACTCGGAATATAACATAGATGATGAAGCACGTGAGAGTGTCTTAAACTCGGTATAATCTATATCGACTAAAAAGGATAAACTTCGTCTGAACCATTTAAGGGGGATTCATGAAGAAGAAAATCAATGTGGGGTTAGTGGGATATAAATTTATGGGCAAGGCTCACAGCCATGCTTATTTAACTTAGTTTATGACTTTATGGAAGCTATAGCTAAAGATAAGCTATCCACTCCCAACTTTATTGATGGAGTTAGATGTCAAGAAGTTTTAGAAGCAGTGGATAAGTCTATTGAAGAAAAAAGATGGATAAATTTAAAAGAGATGAAATATTTTGTGGAATGTGTCAGGGACGGCAAAGAACCTCGGGAGACCTTTGAAGATGGTTACATAGTAAATGCCATACTATGTGCCGGTTATCAATCAATGAAAACAGGCAAATGGGAAAAGATAAAATATTAACAGGAGGATGAGGATGGAAATTAATGAAAGTAAGATTTCTTTTGTAACCGCAAATTTTGTGGGGCGAGCTCTTAATTACAGTTTAAAACCATTTAACTGGGGGAAAGCAGATGAGGCTACTCAAAAGCTTTTTCACAGTGATGCCTTTGAAAAAGAATTCAGCGAACTAATGAAAATTATTTCAGATGCTGGATTTAAGACAATTGAACTCTGGACAGCTCACCTCAATTATAAGAAAGCTACTCAGACCCAAATTGAAAAAGCCAAACAAATCTTAAATAAATACGACCTTTCGGTGTGCTCCTATGCGGGTGGATTTGGCAATTCAGAAGAAGAGACAGGAAAAAGCTTTCAATTAACCCAGAAGATGGGAGCAAAAGTTCTGGCTGGTGGTTTAGATGAGAAACTTTTAGATAAAGCTTACGAGTTTTGTCAGGAGTATAAACTGCATCTTGCTTTTGAAAATCACCCTGGTAGGGAAACTCCTCAGAAAATTAAAAAGATGATCGGAGATAAAGAAGATTGGTTTGGAGCTTGTGTGGATACAGGATGGTTTGCTACTTTCAACATTGATGCCAGCGAAGCTATTAAGCAACTAAGTAAAAATGTAATTCATGTTCATCTAAAGGATATTAAAAGAGTAGGTAAGCATGAAACTTGTGCTTTGGGAGATGGTATAGTTAACATTCCCGCGGTAATCAATGTTTTAAAGGAAATTAATTATGATGGTTATCTAAGCATTGAACATGAACCAGAATATTATGATCCAATGGAAGAGGTAAAAAAGAGCCTTGGTCATCTTTATAGGTTGATAATCCCGAAGCTTATGTTATGAAGGCAGTGAAGAAAGCTATTATGAGATATGTTGATGCCTTTAATCTTAGAGGAAGTACTTCCAGGATACTTAAAAACATTCACACTCTCTAAAATTTTGGAAAAAATTTTTATTAGGTAATGCCAAAAGTTTTATGGTAGCCGCAACCTTCAGGTTGCGTAAAGAAAGGAAAGCTATTACGTCCAAGCGCAGGCTCTAAGCCTTGCGGCTACCCGTAAAGATAAAATCGGTAATGTCAAAAGATAGCTATGAAGGAATATGAAAAATAAACATGAGGGATCAATAAAGTAAAAAGAGAGAGTTAAAAAGCGAATCCCTGAAAATGTCAACAAAGGAGCCTTTTCGTGAAAAATCCAAAACCAGATAAAGAAGAACTCAGAGAAATTATTTTAAAAAGGGAAATTCCTCGTAGTGTCCATTTTGTTGAGCTTCATATCGATAAAGAGATTATCAGATATTTTTATGGAGGAATTTAACCGAAAATGGATAGCTCCGAAGTTTGCTTGATTTTAAATATTAACTAATATAAGATAAATCATAACAATAACTATCTGGAGGAAAGAATGCAATATAGAAATTTAGGCAGGACAGGATTAAAAGTTTCTGCTTTGAGTTTTGGTTGTATGCGTTTACCGAAAATTCCTGATAAAGAAAATATTGTTGACCAGGAGACTTCCTTAAAGTTGTTCAGAAGAGCTAATGAGCTTGGTATTAATTATTTTGACAGTGCTTATTTATACGATAATGGGGATAGTGAAAGAGTAATTGGCCGGTTCTTGAAAGAAGCAGGAAGAGAAAAGATAATAGTACAAACCAAGAGCCCTGTTTCACATGACTGGTGGCCAATCCCGAACGATAAACCAACTAAAGAATTATGGAGGGATTCTTTGGAAGAAGAACTTAAAAGAATGGGAACTGATTATATTGATGTATACCTTTTTCACAGTACTTTTCTCATTCCTTTCCGCAAACTTGTCAAGGGGCCTAAAGGACTTATGGATGAAGCTGAAAAAGCTAAAAAACAAGGTTTAATACATCACATTGGAATTTCCTGTCACGATACTCCTGAAAATATCATTAATATTCTCCAAATGTCCAGGGGAGCAATTGAGGTTATTGTTATCCAATATAATCTTTTAGATAGAAAAAATGAGAGTGTAATTGAATATTGCAAAAAGAAGGGAATAGGAGTTGCTGTAATGGGTCCTATTGGCGGAGGTAGACTGATTTCGCCCTCTGAAATTTACCAAAAAGTTACCGGAGCTAAAAGCACCGCTGAAGCAGCCCTTAGATTTGTTCTATCAAACCCGGGAGTAAGTACAGCTATGTCAGGTATGAATAGTATAGAACAGTTAGAGGAAAATACTACTACTGTTTCACGCGAGGAACCTTTAACAAAAGAGGAAAGAGAGCAAATTGATAAAATTCAAAAAAAGAACAGTGAACTTCTTAACCTTTATTGTACAGGCTGTAATTATTGCATGCCTTGTCCAAATGAAGTTAATATTCCTGGGAATTTCACTGCTTTAAATCTTTTAAAAGTTCACGGTTTACCCGAACTTGCTCGAAAGACATATGAAAGACTTGACCGCGGAAAGACAAAATATTGCAAAAACTGTGGCCAATGTATAGGTAAATGTCCTCAACACATTGATATTCCCAGAAGGCTTAAGGAAGTAAGAGAAACTTTTGAAAAGTTATAATGGATGGTAGCCGCAACTTTTAAGTTGCGTAAAGAGAGGAAGGCCATTACGTCTAAACGCAGGTTAAAGCCTGCGACTACCAATCATAAAAAGAAAAAATTATTTTTGACATTACCAATTATACCAGATTTCCTAATTAGTACAAAAGGAGAAAAGAAAAATGAAAAAATTAAAAGCAGGAATTATTGGAACAGGCATGGGAAGATTGCACATGGAAGGATATGCAAAGGATCCACGCGTAGAAATAGTAGCTATTTGTGATCTTAATCGTCAGGAAGCAGAAGAATTTGCTAAAAAGTATGGAGCAAAATATGTCTTTACTGATTACAAAAAAATACTTGAGGTAGAAGAGATAGATCTTGTTAGTATAGCTGTTCCCAATTACCTTCATGCTCCTATGAGTATCGCTGCTTTAAAGAGCGAAAAACATGTTCTCTGCGAAAAACCAATGGCTACTAACTTTAAAGATGCCTTATCTATGGTAAAAGCAGCTAAAAAGGCTAAAAGGAGATTAATGATTCATATGAGCATGCGTTTTCGCTCTTCCTCTTATGTAATAAAAAAGCTCATCAATGTCGGCCTTTTGGGTAAAATTTACTACGGAAAGAGTAGCTGGCTTAGAAGAAGAGGAACACCGGTAATTGATTTTCCCTCTACAGGAATTATGGGAAGAGGAGATTGGTTTGTGCAGAAAGAAAAAAGCGGCGGCGGGGCAATTATGGATATTGGGGTACATATGTATGACTTAATCTGGTGGTTAATGGGTTGTCCAGAAATAACTTATGTTTCAGGCTCCACTTACGCTGAGATTACTCCCCCTCGATTTAAAGAAAAAGGTGTCTATGCCGATGTAGATGAGTTAAGTAGTGCTTTGGTAAAATTTAAAAACGGAACTAGCATATTCTTTGAGGTTTCCTGGGATACTTATACGGAGCCAGGGATCAACCTTCAAATTTTTGGAAATAAAGCTGGAATAAAATGGCAAGACTCATCTCTTACTCTTTTCCGGGAGGAGGAAGGAATACCGACTACTACCAATATTGCTATTCCTCCAAAAGAGTCTATAGAAACTTCTTACCAACATTTTGTCTCTAGCATTCTTAAGGAAGATATGAAAATGATAGGTTCCGGAGAAGAATGTATAGAAGTAATGAAGGTATTAGAAGCAATTAAGCAGTCAGCTGAAGAGAAACGGCCAATTATTTTCTCTTCTTAAGTAATGTCAAAATTGACAATACTTTTTCTTAAAGAAGACATACTATAAACTGCAGGTTTTGAGCCTTGCGACTACTAATTTTTTGTGCAAAGGGTGGTTGATTTTTAATCTTTTTAAATATAGAATAAAAAATATGATTCAGGGAGTTTATAAATGATGAATATGAAAGCAGTTATTCTGGAAGCTC
>JGI24025J20009_10001680_pt1 | contig 16541 bp, 15 predicted proteins | sample Cruoilmetagenom3_FD_20009 | JGI IMG/M metagenome (IMG submission 20009)
GCTTCTATTCTTATTGTTATCGCCTGGGTGGGGGTGGTGGCAGGACAAATCGTTGCTGCTGGGACAGTTTTATCTATCTTGGGAATAGGTTCTGTTGCTTTTTGGATGACTGTCTTTACTATAGTTGTTGTAGCTTATGCTATTTTGGGAGGTCAGTTCTCGATTATCCGTACCGATGTTTTTCAGGCAGTGATTCTTTTCCTTGGGATTTTTGCCGCTTTGGCGCTGGTTTTCTCACAAGTGGGGGGACTTGATGGGTTGAAAGCCTCTCTACCACCGGGTTATTTCTCTTTTCCAACCAGCCCCGAGTTCGATTGGAAGATGCTCTTATCTCTTTTGATTCTCGTCGGAGGGACTTACGTGGTCGGGCCTGATATGTATTCTCGACTTTTCTGTGCCAAAGGAGAAAAAACAGCTCAGCAATCAGCCATTTTGTCGGCATTTCTTTTCATTCCCCTGGCTTTTGCCATCATCTTTATAGGGATGAGCGCCAAAGTTTTATATCCGGAGATAGCTGCCGAAAGAGCCTTTCCTCAGGTAATAACCGGTGTGCTTTCCCCAGGTTTAAGCGGACTGATCCTTGCTGCCCTGGTCGCAGCGCTCATGTCCTCGGCGGATACCTGCCTGCTTACCCAAAGTGTCATTTTAACCGAGGATATAGTTAAGCGAGTTCACCCTGCGCTTGATGAAAGGAAAACAGTTTTGCTAACTCGCTTAAGTCTAATTGGGTTAGGTCTGGTGGCGTTGGGTCTGGCTTTGGCCTTAAAGGGGGTGATTTCATCTCTTATGTTCGCCTATACCATTTTCACTTGCGGCTTAGTTGTTCCGGTGGTCGCTGGGTTTTACAAAGAGAAGCTAAAGGTGACTCCGCAAGGTGCCCTGGCTGCTCTCATAGGTGGTGGGGTAGTAGGCTTGCTGGGAAAGGTCCCGGGCCTTGACATTCCTCTCAAAGGAGACCTTGGCCTCATAGGTTTTGCTGTAAGTGCGGTGCTCCTTTTCGGAGTGAGCTTCCTCGATCCGAAGAGGTCGTCCCCGCGAGGCACAAAGTAAATCGCAGCTTGGGCGGGGCTTGTCCCCGCCCAAGCTGCGTACTATTCTGAGCCCTTTTACTTTACCCTAATTCCGCCATGTGTCCCCCGTAGCTTCAACAACCCAAACAATGGGGTCGACTAAGAGCTCCCTGACCAGGGTCCTCAAAAGCTCATTTCCAGCGATGAAATCCGCTACGGGAGGGCTAAACTGGTAGTACAGGGCGACAAATTGAGAGCCTGCGGTGCTTTCTAGCAACACGCTATCCCGAAACTCTCGCAACACATCAATCTGTTCAGCAGTGGGAGTTCCGTAGGCTGCGGTAGCAATAAAACAACCTCCGGTGGGTGGTGGGACTGATGGTGTGGCTGTGGTGAATTGAAGGGTAGTACCCTCAATCATAGTGTCGCCGTCATACTTAAGCTGGGCTTTGAAATCATACGTGGTGTCGGAGTCAAGCCCGGTGAGCGGCGCGGCATAGGTGCCACTTCCTGATTTAGGTACCCAATCAATATAAGACCAAGCCCAGTCGGTGGACTTCTTGTAGGCAAAATGCACTTGCACCGGGTTGAAGTCACCCACAGTGTAGCTCATATTCAGGGTGGTTGAGTTAGTGGTGATGTTGGTGGCGGCTTGTGTGGTAACCGTCGGATACACTGGGGACGGCGGTATCTCCTCAAAGTTGGCCGTGATAGAATAGTCGCCGTTCATGGTGATGGTGGTCGTGGCGTCGTAGACATCGGCAATGTTGCCTACATCACCGGTCCACTCGACAAACCGGTAGCCCTCCGCGGGCTCGGCCACTAGGTCGACTACCGTTCCTTCATCGTAGGTAAACACTCCTTCGCCAGGTGTGGTTACCGTGCCTCCAGCTGTGCTGGAGGTGGTGAGGTCGTGTAGCGCCACAAACTTGGCTGTGATAGAATAATCGTCGTTCATGGTGATGTTGGTTGAGGCAGCATAGACATCACCAATGTCGCCTACATCTCCAGTCCACTCGTCAAACCGGTAACCCTCCTCGGGCTCGGCTACCAGGTCGACTACCGTTCCTTCATCGTAGGTAAACACTCCTTCGCCAGGTGTGGTTACCGACCCTCCAGCTGTGCTGGAGGTGGTGAGGTCATATATCGCCACAAACTCGGCTGTGATGGAGTAGTCGTCGTTCATGGTGATGCTGGTCGTGGCGTCGTAGACATCGGCAATGTCTTCTACATCACCGGTCCATTCGTCAAATCGGTAGCCCTCATCAGCATCGGCTACTAGGTCAACCACCGTGCCATCGCCATAGGTAAACACTCCCTCGCCAGGCTCGGTTACCGAGCCTCCTGCCGTGCTGGAGGTGGTGAGGTCATATACCGCCACGAAGTTGGCTGTGATGGAATAGTCACCGTTCATGGTGATGATGGTCTCGGCGGCATAGATATCGACAATCTCTTCTACATCACCAGTCCACTCGACAAACCGGTAGCCCTCCCCAGCCTCGGCCACCAGGTCAACTACCGTTCCCTCGTCGTAGGTAAACACTCCCTCACCAGGCTCGGTTACCGAGCCTCCTGCCGTGCTTGAAGTGGTGAGGTCGCGTGGTGTTGGTCTAACCGCTATGGTAAAGGCAACCCATTCCTCTGATACTGGAATAGTGAAAGCACCTGGGTCTTCAGAGGCAGCAGCAAGCACCCTGCGGGCTGAGTGTGTTCGGCAACTATCTGTCGTGTCAGAGGACAGCGTGCTTATCCCATCTGTATAATAAGCCGGGTAAGCCGTAGGTCCATCCTGGTTTCCTCGGTCCTGCCCCGCCACAGCTATCCAGAGGGTGTCTGCTACATCCCATCCGGCTGGGTCGAGAGAAGCCGGATTTGGCCTATTACTTGTGCCGGTTGCAGCTGTTGAAATCTCTGGCGGGGTTGTGCCATGCCAGTCTGTAATCCTGTAGACCTGTGCCGCCGCCTGCTCACTGGGGGAGGTTGCAAAATTAACAGTCGTGCCATCCTCATCCCCTACTGCAATTTTATAATAAACAGAGCATCTGACTGCTGTATTGTCATCTGATGCCAGTAAACTCCATCCACCGGGTGTAGTTACTGTTGCGTTCCCGTCATTGGTGAAAAGGACAATCAGCAAATCGCCCGCATCAACTGTTGCTGGCATACTGACATAATGGTCTGTTGTATCAGTGCCAAATTCTGTTTCTGTTACTGAAGCCACTACTGGCGCTGCCAGCGCCGGCACCGCCGTCACCAGACTGAAGCTCAGCACCAGCGCCAGGGCAACTACTAAATGAATTACCTTGCTATGCCCTTTCGTTTTACTCATAGTTCTCTTCATTTCTACAGTCATATCAAAACCTCCTGATACTAACTGAATATAGTCTAAGATTCGTTGGCTTGCTCGTCAATCACCCATTAGTAACCCTACTTTCGTAGGGGAAAGGCTTGTCCCCTCTCAAATTTAGGGGGCACACAAGGGGCTCCCATGCAGAGGCTCTGATGAGATTGCCTCACGGAGGTTGCCTGAGCGGAGGCGAGATTCTTCGCCTTCGGCTCAGAATGACAAAAGGAAGGGGCTCAGAATGACAGGAAGAGGAAGGCTACAATGACATATGAGCCTTACGCTGCTATAATGATACCGTGCTGGTTACCATCATCGGTTTAGGGTTAATCGGCGGCTCAATCGGGTTAGCGTTAAGGCAAGGGAAGAAGCCGGGGTGGGAAGTAGTCGGCTATAGCCGTCGTCAGGAAACTGTAGCCAATGCCTTAAGTTCAGGCGCCATTGAGCGAGGCGAAACCAGCTTGAAGGATGCGGTAAAGCAGGCTGATTTTGTCATCATCGCCACACCGGTTCTGACGATAAAGGAAATCTTCTCCGAGATAGCTCCTCATCTTTCCTCTGGTTGCATTATCACCGATACCGCCAGCACGAAAGTCCAGGTTGTGAAATGGGCCGGGGAAATACTGCCGCCGAAGGTGGACTTCATTGGCGGACACCCCATGGCCGGGAGGGAAACTTACGGCATCCAGGCTGCTGAAGCCGAACTATTTCGAAGGTGCACTTATTGTCTCACCCCGTCAGAGAAAGCTTCACCAAAGTCGATAGATACGGTGACAGGTATGGTCAAGAAGCTAGGAGCCATACCTCTTTTCATTGATGCTCAGGAGCATGACAACCTGGTAGCTGGCATTAGTCATCTGCCTGTGTTGCTCTCGGCGGCTCTGGTATCGCTAACCACCAAGAATCCTTCCTGGTCTGAAATGTCCAAACTGGCAGCCTCTGGCTATTATGACCTTACTCGCTTAGCTTCGGGGAATCCTGAGGTAAATGCCCATATCTGCCTTAGCAACCAAGAAGCCATAGTTAACTGGATAGACAAATTCAGCCAGGAATTGGAGAGATATCGCCAACTGGTGGCTGAGGGGGATAAACGCTTGGAACAAACCTTTACTGAGGCTAACAAAGCAAGACAAGAATGGCTGAACAATTTGTCGGCTTAAGGTCGTTTTCGCCAAGAGCGGAAATAAGAATCATCAAACCTTGTCCCAGGTTAGAAGGGGAGGTAGTTCTACCTGGTGATAAGTCTATTTCCCACCGGGCTGTCATCCTGAACAGCTTGGCTAAAGGTAAAGCCGAGATTGACAATTTCGCTCCGGGGAGAGATTGCCTGGCCACAGTCAGGTGTCTGAGAGCCCTGGGAGTGAAAATTGACAGAAAAGGGTCGCGGGACTCACCTACTCTATTAGTCTCAGGAACTGGTGAAGATGGGCTTAAGGAAGCCAGCAATGTGCTTGATGCCCAGGATAGTGCCACTACAATGCGCCTTCTGGGCGGTCTTCTTTCCAGCCAGCCTTTCCTGTCTGTTATTACCGGGGATGTCTCTCTTCGTAATCGTCCCATGGGCAGATTGATTGAGCCACTGAGGTTGATGGGTGCTGAGGTGTGGGGAAGAGGACGAGATTCCTTTGCTCCTCTGGTCATTAAGGGGAAAAAGTTACGGGGTATAGATTTTACCTTGCCTGTTCCCAGTGCTCAAATTAAATCGGCCATTCTACTAGCCGGTCTTTTTGCTCGCGGCAATACCGTCTTACACCAGGCAATCCCTTCTAGGGACCATACGGAAAGGATGCTCGAACGGATGGGAGCCAGGTTGGAAAGCCAGGGAAATTCGATTTCCTTGCTGCCGTTGAGCAGCCCCTTAGTTCCCGTCAACCTTTGCGTCCCGGGCGACATTAGCTCAGCAGCCTACTTTCTGGTTGCTGGAGCTATTCACCCTAACGCCAGGATAGTGATAAGAGACTGTGGAATTAACCCGACACGAACAGGAATCATCGATATTCTCCTGGCTATGGGAGCCAGGCTGAAAATAGATAACAAGCGAATGGAAGCTGGTGAACCTTTAGCCGATATTGTGGTAGAATCTAGCGAGTTAAAGGGGATAGAGGTCGGTGGCGATATTATCCCTCGCCTCATTGACGAGATTCCCGTGTTAGCCGTAGCTGGCTGTGTTGCTAAAGGAAAAACTGTGATCAGGGATGCCGGGGAGCTGAGGGTGAAAGAATCAGACAGGATTGCCACTGTGGCAGGTGAGCTTTCCCGCCTGGGTGCTAAAGTTGAACCTCTGCCGGATGGCATGGTCATCTATGGCGGTAGACCTTTGTCAGGCGCAGAGGTTGACAGCCATTTCGACCACCGATTGACGATGAGCCTGGCAGTAGCCGGTTTGATAGCCAAAGGAGAAACGACCATCGAGCATGCTCAGGTGGCACAGGTATCATATCCTGCTTTCTGGCAGACTTTGCAACAAGCACTAAATACTGATAAATCCTGAGCATGGAATCCTAAATGCCAAACAATGTTGAAGCACTACAGATAGAAACTTGAGACAGAGATAGGGTCTTCTGAGGTGGTGAATTACCAGGAATTTTGCGGTCAACTGGAATTAGAATTCAGGAATTAACTTAGGAGGGCAGCATGGCTACAGAATTAATTCATGTCGGTTTTGGTAGTGTTATCGCTGTAAATAGGGTGATTGCTTTCCTCTCCATAGACCAGCAACCAATCAAGCGTTTCCTTCGGGAATCGAAAGAGAATGGACTTTTAATTGACGCCACTCACGGCAGGAAGGCCAAGACCGCTATTCTTTTTGACACAGGTCATATGATGTTGGTTGCCGTGACAGCGGAGACCATTACTCATAGGTTAGCCACTGCATCCATGCCGTCTGAGGAAAAAGTTGAGATGGGAAGTGCCTGACCGAAGCTTTGAGTCAAATATTCGAGCGAAGCGAAGAGGCGCCAGAAACTTTCAACCCCTCCTCATCGTCCTTTCTGGACCTTCGGGAGTAGGCAAGGATGCTGTGCTTGCCAGAATGAGAAAGTCAGGGTGCCATCTTCATTATGTCATTACCGCTACCACACGTCCTAAGCGTGCCAGGGAGAAGAATGGAGTGAATTATCACTTCCTTTCCCGGAAAGAATTTCAACAAATGATAAATAAACACCAGTTCCTAGAGTGGGCCAATGTCTACGGCAACTACTATGGTGTGCCCAAAGACGAAATAACTTCGGCTTTGTCCAAAGGGGTAGATACAATAGTCAAAGTAGATGTTCAGGGTGCCGCTACTATCAAGAAAATCCTGCCTCAAGCAGTATTTATTTTCCTCATGCCTCCTTCAATGGAAGAACTTAAAAAAAGGTTAAGAAGGCGACGCAGCGAGTCTTCAGAAGATTTGGCTCTAAGGTTGGGAAGGGCTAAAGGGGAAATAAAAAGCCTGCCGCTTTTCGATTATGTCATAACAAGTCACCAAAATAAGCTTGATGAAGTTGTATCTCAGATAGACGCCATTATCGCCGCCGAAAAGCGTCGTGTGAAGCCCCAGATTGTGGAATTTTAACTTCCTGGTTTCCCAAGGAATTGCCTGCACTTTTGACAATATCCCCATTTCACTTCTACAATAAACCCCGATATGAATTTGGCAGGGCAACTTTACAAGTTGCAACAACTTGACCTAGAGCTTCAAAAGAGGCAACAAGAGCTAAACGAGGTTGAAAATCAGTTAAGCGACAATAAGGCCTTGGTCGCCGCCGAATCCAAAATTGCTTCACAGAAAGAACCACTGGAAGACGCGAGGAGAAAGCAAAAGAGTTCTGAATGGGAACTGGAAGACCTTCAAGAGAAAGTCAGGCAGATTGATAGCAAACTCTACAGCGGCAAAACCAAAGATCCCAAGGAACTGGTTAATCTTGAGAAGGAAGCTAAAGGCCTGAAGAGCCAGATTAAGACTAAAGAAGATGCCCTCTTAGGATTAATGAGCCAGGTAGAAGAGATAGAAGCTAAAGTAAAAACTACCGCCGAAGAGCTTGAGCGATTGCAGCGAGAATGGGAACAGAGGCAAGAAACTTTTGGGCCAAGGAAAAGCGAAATTGAAACCGTGCTTGCTAAGCTCAGAGGGGATCGTAATGGGCTAGCACAGCAAATTGACTCTGAAGCCTTCAACATTTACGAGCGAATCAGGCTAACAAGGGGACAAGCTGTAGTCAAAGTGGAGAGAGGAAGATGCCTAGGATGTCATATCACCGTACCTACAAGTCAATGGCAAAAAGCCAAAGCTGGTGATTTAATCCAATGCAATAACTGCAGCAGGATACTGTACCTAGAGTAGCCCATACGGAATCGTGTTCGTGTCAAAATATTCCCAGGCACCCCGACCAGCTGCTGCTCAAATCTACTATAGGCGAAGAGAGCCTTGCACTAGAAGGCAGGCAATGCTACAAGGCCTTCGCCATTGACAACCCCAGTGCAAGGGGCATAATCTATATGCAGGCTGAGGTACGCTAAAAAATTGGCTGTCAAAAGTCAGAGATGGGGATTTTGGTAGGAAGGCGGGACAGAGATTCGACGAGTAAAAATAAAGGAGGATTCAATTCATGGCTGGCATTATTTCATACGGTGCCTATATACCGTTATGGCGGCTCGCTCGAGATGCTATCGCCGAGGCTTGGGGAAGCGCCTCAACTAGGGGTGAAAGGAGCGTAGCCAACAACGATGAAGACAGTATCACCATGGCAAGTGAGGCTGCGGTTGACTGTTTAGCTGGCTTAAAACGGGAGAGGGTAGATGGCTTATATTTTGCCTCCACTACCTCGCCCTATAAGGAGAAGGAATGCTCTACCTTGGTGGCCATGGCTGCCGACTTAAGACCTGAAATTATCACCGCTGACTTTGGCAACAGTTTGAGGGCAGCGACGGCGGCATTCAGGGCAGCGTTGGATGCCGTAGCCAGTGGCTCTGCCAGCCAAGTCTTGGTGACCGCCTCTGATTGCCGCATAGGTTATCCTCGGTCAAACTACGAACAGACCTTTGGTGATGCTGCAGCAGCTTTGCTGATTGGCAATACTGCTAAACCCGCCGTCACGGTGGAAGGCAGTCATTCCCTATCCAACGAACTATACGATGTGTGGAGACTAGACAAAGATATCTATGTCCAATCTTGGGAAGATCGCTTCATCATCGAGCACGGCTATACAGAGAATATGGAGAGGGCAATTTCAGGATTACTGCGAAAGAAAGCTCTCTCCGTCCAAGATATCACCAAAGCTGTGCTTTATGCTCCCACGTCAAGGGCGCAGCAAGGGCTAGCGCGTCGCTTGGGGTTTGATGTGAAGACGCAGCTTCAAGACCTGCTTATCAGCAATGTGGGCATTACGGGTTGTGCGCACGCTTTGCTTATGCTTGTGGCTGCTCTGGAGGAAGCCAAGGCTGGTGACAAGATCCTGGTGGCTAGCTATGGTAGTGGTTGCGACGTCTTCCTGCTCAGCGTGACGGAAGAAATTAAAAGGGTCCAGGGTAACAGAAGAGGTGTGAAGGGATACTTGGATTCCAAGAGACCTCTTCCTAGCTATGCAAAATATCTTAGCTATAGAGGACTGTTAGAGCCTCAACCTGGTGAACCGTTCAGGCTCTTTCCGGCAGCGACCACTAGCTGGAGGGAGCGCAACTGGGCCATTCGCATGCACAGTAGCAAGTGCAAGAATTGCGGTACCGTCACTTTCCCCATAGAAAGGGTTTGCTATAACTGCCGAAGCAAGGATAATTTTGAGGAAGTCAGGCTCTCGGATAGAAAAGCCAGGGTGTTTACTTTCACCCTGGATAACCTGGCTGGCAGGAGTGATGACCCCACAATACCACAGGTAGGGGTAGAGTTTGACTACCAAAATACCAGAACTTATCTTCCCATGACGGATTGTGACCCCGGCGAGGTAAAGGTGCATATGCCCGTCGAGATGACTTTTAGGAAGCTATATGAAGGTGCGGGCATGTACAACTATTTTTGGAAATGCCGACCTATAAGGTGAAATATCAAGATGAAAGGATGAGCAATGGCAGAGCGAAAATGGAAAAAGGTACCAGGGTTTGATTTCAAAGATATCATCTATGAAAAGAGGCCCGGAGTAGCCAGGGTAATCATAAATAGACCTGAGGCGTACAACGCTTTTACTACCTACACCCAGGATGAATTGATAAAAGCTTTTGAGGATGCGGCAAGCGATGATACTGTAGGAGTGGTGGTATTTACTGGCGCTGGAAACAAGGCATTTTGTACCGGCGGTGATGCCAAGGAAGCAAAAGCCGGCTATCGGAAGGGAATGTTAGAGAAGGATTTAATGGTCAAAACCCTGATAAGAGAGATGCCCAAGCCGGTTATCGCAGCAGTGAACGGTTATGCTATGGGAGGGGGTCAAGTCTATCAGCAGATTTGCGATCTCTCCATAGCTTCAGAAAATGCCGTCTTTGGCCAGGTCGGTCCCTTGGTGGGAAGTTTTGACCCGGGTGTAGGTATTATTGATTTAATGATGGTGGTGGGAGAAAAGAAAGCCAGGGAAATTTGGTATCTCTGCCGCCGATATACTGCCAAAGAAGCCCTGGAGATGGGACTGGTGAACAAGGTAGTACCAGCAGATAAGTTGGAAGAGGAGGTGGACAAGTGGTGCGATGAAATATTAGAGAAAAGTCCTGGAGCTATAGCAGGCATAAAAGCATGCTTCAACGCTGCCACTACCTATATGCGAGGTATAGAGGCAGTTTCGGCCCAGTATCTCTGGAAATATTACGCTTCGGAGGAAGCTGAACATTGGAAGAACGCATTCTGGCAGAAAAAGAAGCCAGACTGGCAAAAATTTAAGCGGAAGGAAATATTTCCCGAAGTTTATGAAGGTGAGGAAAAGGAAGGATCGTGAACTAATAACCAAGGGAGAGTAGATAAATGGAGAGTATAAAGGATAAAGTTGCCATTGTTGGTATGGGCTGCACTAAGTTTGGCGAAAGATGGGACGCTGGGCTCGATGACCTGGCCATAGAGGCTACCTACGAGGCTTATGAAGATGCCGGGATCGATCCCAAGGATATTCAGGCTTGTTGGTATGGGAGTGTCACCCAACCGGTGGTCGGCATTGGCTGTACTCATCTGGCGGGACCATTGAAGCTACACGGCATACCCATGAGTCGAGTGGAGAATTGGTGCACCACTGGGCATGAGGCTCTGAGGAATGCGTGCTTTGGTGTCGCTTGTGGTATGTATGATTTAGTTTTGGTACTGGGTGTGGAGAAGCTCAAAGATACTGGCTTCCCTGGCCTGGGAACCGGACGGGGCATGAGCACAGTACTGGAGGCACGCCGTACTGCACCGGGCTCGTTTGGCATGATCGCCACTCGATATTTCTACAATTACGGACTGAGCCCTGAAGAAGGTAAACGCATCATTGGCAAGATTGCGGTTAAGAACCATTACAACGGTAGCCTTTGCCCCAAGGCTCATTTCCACAACCAAGTAACCTTGGAACAGGTGATGAATGCTCCTATTATCGCCTGGCCTCTGGGTCTTTTTGATTGCTGTGGCAACAGTGACGGCGGTGCTGCAGCCCTCTTGGTTCCCGCCAGCCAGGCTAGAAAATACAGAGATGACCCTATCTATATAAAGGGCTTAGGCTCGGCTCATTCCGCTCTGCTTCCCCAGAACCGCCCGGCTTTCGATTGGCTCCATTTTGAGGAGGTCATAAATTCGTCCCGCCAAGCTTATGAACAAGCTGGGGTAAAGAATCCCCGAGAGCAAATCGACATTGCTGAAGTTCACGATTGCTTTACAAGCACAGAGTTGCTTCTTTACGAACTCCTTGGCTTTAGCCCGGAAGGCAAAGCCAAGGAGGATATCGATTCTGGCTTCTTTGAGCTTGGCGGTGGCTTGCCTGTAAATAGCGATGGTGGATTGAAATGCTTTGGGCACCCGGTAGGTGCTAGCGGCCTCAGGATGACTTATGAAGTTTACAAACAACTCCAGGGCAAGGCTCAATCGCCTGAGCGTCAACTAAAGGATGCCAAGCTTGGCATATCACAGACCTTCGGTGGCCCCCCCCAGGTAGCCGCAGTAGCAGTTCTGGGCAAAGAGCCAGGCTATCCTTAACCAAATCTAGCTCTCATAATTTTTTCATAAGAAAAAAGCGAGGATATACGAGTCCCTTCACTACTGTCATTGCGAGCACCTGAAAGGTGCGTGGCAATCTCAAATGATTCCTTTGAGATTGCTTCGTCGCTACGCTTCTCGCAAAGACAAAGGAGAAGGAAGAGGAGGAAGAGGAGTCATATTTCTCCAGCACGATTTGGTCGAAGGAAGGAATTGTGCTAAAATTTCCTTGCCAAAGGAAAATGCCTATTTATGAGTATTGGTGCGATTCCTGTCGCCGAGTTATTAGCTCTTATCGGCAGAGCTTCTCTGTGTCCCCACCATCTTGTCCTCGTTGTGGCAGCAGCGAGCTCAAGCGGATATTCTCCACTTTTTCCGTACAGAAAACGTACAAGGATGTTTATGAAGATATACTTTCCGACCGTGAGCTGACCCAGGGCATGATGCGCGATGACCCCAGAGCCATAGCCGAGTGGAACAAGAGAATGAATAGCGGTGAAAAATCCCCTCCGGAATATGAGGAAATGACTGGGAGAATGGAGAAGGGCGAATGGCCTGTTACCCAGATAGAAGAAAAAAAGAAAGAGCTCTCTAGCCAAGGGGAAGGCAAGTCTGAGAGTGGTTGAACGAGGAGGTGGCCCACGCCCATTTATGAATTTGTTTGTCAGAACTGCCATAGAAGACTGGCTTTTTTGGTAAGGGATATTTCTGCTCCCTTTGTTCCAAGATGCTCATCCTGTGGCAGTACCAGCTTATCGCGTGCCATTTCCGGCTTTGCCTACCATAAACCGTTGAAGGCGGTATGGGAGGAGAGCGGCGAGCCTACAATGCGCCCCGGTGAGGATTATTACAAAGACCCCCGGAATATCGGTCGCTGGGTGGAAAAGAAGTTCCAAGACATGGGACAGGAGCTACCGTCCCAGATTCAGGAAAAGATACAAGCAGCCAGGGAAGGCGTGTTGCCTGAGCCGCTGAAGGACCTAAAAAGTGCCTCACCAACCGCTGCGTATGATTGATGCCAATCTAAACCGCTCCAGTGAAGGCTTGCGAGTTTTGGAAGATGTCGCTCGCTTTCTTCTCAACGATGCTGAACTGTGCCAGCGGTTAAAGACTCTACGTCATGATTTAGCCCGGGAGACTGAATCACTGAGTATAGGGCTCTTATCTCACAGAGATTCAGAACATGATGTTGGTAACCCTTACCGTATCCCTCCAGGGAAGAAGGAAATAAATATGAAAACGACCTCACTGCAGGGCTTGCTGGATCTAGTTACCGCCAATGCTAAAAGAGTGGAAGAATCTCTTCGCGTGGTGGAGGAGCTGGCCAAATTGCCAGAGATAAGTCCAATGCTGAATTCAGCCAGCTTTGAACAGGCGAGGTTTGCCCTTTATACCTTAGAGCGAGATTTGATTTCCCGAATATCACGCCGGGACAAAATAGAAAGGATATCTGGGCTTTACGTTATTCTGGATCGGCAATTTCTGACTGGCAGGGATGAGCTGGACATTGCCGGCCAAATCATTGAGGGAGGTGCCAGAGTAATTCAACTTCGCGACAAGCAAAGTAAAAAAGGGGAACTGCTACTTGTAGCGCAAAAGCTCAGGGATCTCTGTAGTCAAGCGGATGTTTTATTTATAATAAATGATTACCTCGACCTGGCTATGGCTGTTGATGCCGATGGGCTTCACATTGGGCAGGAAGACCTGCCCCTGCCTGTAGTCCGCAGGGAATTGCCCATAGACAAAATAGTTGGCTGTTCCGTCACCACACTGGCTCAGGCTACAAAAGCTCAAAATGAAGGAGCGGATTATATTGCCGTGGGCTCTATATTTCCCACGACAACGAAAAGGGAAGCCACTGTAGTGGGAGTGAATATACTCAAAGAACTCAAGCGAATAGTGTCTATCCCTCTAGTAGCCATCGGCGGTATAAACCAGAATAACGTCGGTGAAGTGGTGGCTGCTGGCGCTGATGCCGTAGCTGTGATTAGTGCTGTTTTGGGCGAGAAAGATGTTAGGGGAGCTGTGCGGAAATTGATCGCAAGAATGGACTTGACGAAAGAGAAATGTCAAAACCAGTAGAAGATTTGGAGATTATCGCTACGAAGCTTCGCCCCTACTTTGCAGCTGAGGATAAGGCGCGGGAGAAAGCCTTGCGCAGTTGCCGTCAGGTCATCCGCTACAGCGCTGATGCCATACGTGCCGTGCATCGTCAGGAGCACGATAAGGCAAAACAACTCCTTGATTCAGCTCACGAATTAGTTCGAGAGCTAAACCACGACCTGGCCAGATATGGAAAGCTACTGCATTCAGGTTTCATTCACGACGCTCAAAAAGAGTTCGCTGAAGGATGTATAACCTTAGCTTTGATTACCGGGGAAGACTTGCCGAAGCCGAGAGCACTGGGCGTAAGCAATGCTGCCTACCTTGATGGCTTGGGCGAATCCGTGGGAGAGTTACGGAGGTTTATTTTAGATAGTCTAAGGCGAGATGACTTCTCACGTTGCGAGGAATTACTGACCATAATGGATGAAATCTACGGAATATTAATAACCATGGACTTCCCGGAATTGCTCGCTCATGGCTTGAGGCGAACTACCGACACTATACGAGCTATTATAGAAAGAACTCGAGGAGATTTAACAGTATCCTTAAGGCAAAAAAATTTGGAAACGAAACTCGATGACCTTGGCTAATCTTCTTTAGTGCACTACTTTTCTTTTTTATACTTGTAGAACCCTTCACCCGTCTTACGTCCCAAACGACCGGAATCAACAAGCTCTTTCAGGATAGCAGAGGGGGCCAGGCAGGGGTCCTTGCTCCTCTCATACATCGCACAGCTTACCATATAGCCAACATCCAAACCGTTAAAGTCGGCTAGGGCCAGTGGACCTATAGGATGACTCAGCCCAAGGGTCATGCTTTTGTCAATATCCTCTGCGCTGGCTACTCCATTCTCCAGCAGGCGCTCAGCGGCTCTCGTCAACGCTATCAGCAGGTAGTTGAAAATGAACCCAGGAGTATCTTTTGTGACAAGAATTTCCTTTCCAAGTGAGCGGCCAAACTCCTTTACTGTCGCAAGGGTCTCTTCACTGGTGGTGTCCGCCCTGACGATCTCGAGTAGCTTGCTTGGTGGCACCGGGGAGAGAAAGTGTGTCCCCATTACCCTGTCCGGGCGGCTGGTTGCTCGAGCAAGTTCTGTAACAGATAGACAGGATGTGTTGGAGCAAAGGATGGTATGTCCAGGACAGATCCTGTCCATCTCGACAAAAACCTTTCTCTTGCGTTCCATATCCTCCGGGATAGCTTCTATGACCAAGTCGCGGTCATTCAGGTCTTCCTGAGTGAGGCTCCCCTTGATGCGAGCCCGAGTCAAGTCTTTATCCTGTTGAGAGATTTTACCCTTCTCAACATCCCGACTCAGGTAATATTCTATTGTTGCTATGCCCTTGTTGAGACTCTGTTCTCTCCTTGCTACAAGCACTACCTCGTAGCCAGACTGAGCACAGACCTGGACAATGCCAGAGCCCATAAATCCACCACCAACTACACCTACCTTCTTAATTCCCATAGTAGTTACCCCTTTCGTGCTGCATTCTGCAATTCCTCGGGATTTTCCATCGTGCTGCCACAACGGCAGAAGCATACTCAACCCTGACAACCACGTCAATCGTTCAGGCCCTGTGCCAATTTAGTGTTGATTTAACAGTCACAATCCCATCTCTTTGGCTACTATTTCTCGATAGAAATTGGCATCGCCAAAGGCAAGCTCGGCAGCCTTGGCACGCCTGGTGTAAAAATGCAGGTCATGTTCTATGGTAACGCCAATAGCCCCGTGAATTTGATGCGCCAGAGCAAAGACGCGCTGGGAGGCCTCGCCTATCCAGGCCTTGGCTATGGCCACTTCTTTGGTGCAGGGAAGCCCCTCACTTAACATCCAGGCTGCCTGGTAGGTGCTAAACCTGGCGCTATCAACATCGGTTGCCATATCGGCGCAATAGTGCTGTATGGCTTGGAAGCTGCCAATGGGACGGTCAAATTGTTTCCTTTCCTTAGCGTAGTCTACGGTCATCTCCAATACTCGCTGAATGTTGCCGACCATTTCACAACATTTTCCCACCGCTGCCCGCTGAATTATCTTTTGCACTGCGCTCCATCCCTGGTCCAGTTGTCCCAAAATGTTAGCTTCAGGTATTGGCATTTGGTCAAAAACCACCTCACATAGCTTATCACCAGCGATGGTCTTTAAGACGGTGTAATTTATTTTGGGATTCTTGGCGTTGACCAAGAATATAGTGATTCCGTCCTTGGGTTTGGTTCTGGCGACGCATAGCAAGTAATCAGCAATATGAGCATCAGGGACAAACAGTTTTGTGTCGTTGATGGTATAGTTGCCATCATCGGGAGCAGCCTCGACTGTGACTGAAGAGGCATCGTAATTGTGATAGCCGGGTTCGGTGAGGGCTAAGGTAAAGGTTTTCTCCCCGCGGATTAGCTTGGGCAGGTATTCTTGTTTTTGTTCCTCGCTCCCGACATCCAAGATGGACAAGCCTCCAAGAATCACTGTGGAGAAAAAAGGGCCGAGTAAACAAGCACGTCCCATCTCCTCTAATAGCACTGCCAGGTCGAGAAAATTCATGTCGCCGCCACCATATCTCTCTGGGAAGACCAAGCCCATCCAGCCTAGATCAGCCATCTCCTGCCAAAGTTCTCTGGAATAGCCTGTCTCGCTTTCCTCCATCTGTTTAACGAATGATTTCGAGCACTTATCAGCCAGGAAGTCGCGGGCTGTCTTTTTTAGCATTTCTTGTTCTTCAGTAAGGGTTAACTTCATTGCTATCCTCCTATAGCAACCATTCCAAGCGCAATTCTCAGCTGCCGGCGAAGAATCTTTGAATCCTGAGACCCTTCGCTTCGCTCAGAGTCATGGCTTATGAGCTTGGTAGTCCCAGTCCCCGTACAGCCAGGATATTTTTTAAGATTTCCGTTGTGCCTGCTTGAAGACTGTAACCTTTAGAGCCTAAGTATGAGTGTGAGGCCATGCCCCGCAGAGGGACTAACTTGGAAC
>JGI24025J20009_10001682_pt1 | contig 16510 bp, 19 predicted proteins | sample Cruoilmetagenom3_FD_20009 | JGI IMG/M metagenome (IMG submission 20009)
CTCCTCATGAGGATATTGAAAAAAACCGGGGTAATCTCGCGGGTGAACAGGCTCCTTGAACCCCTGTTACAAACCCTGGGGATAGGCAAGGAAGCCGCCCCCCTTGCCATGATTGGGATGACCCTGGGTTTGGCCTATGGAGGGGGATTAATTATCAAGGAGGCAAAATCGGGTCTTTTAGGGAAACGGGATGTGTTCCTATCCTTGTCCCTAATGGGATTATCCCATAGTTTGATTGAGGATACCCTGTTGATGGCGGCCATTGGGGCATCCCTGGTGGGTATTCTAGTGGGACGTATCTTGTTTACCCTCGTGGTCATGGTGCTGCTGATACGATGTATCCGATATGTCTCCACTCCCGTTTTTGACCAGTTTTTTGTCCGATAATGCCTGCCGGGTGAATGTGGATACAGAGAGGGAACGAAAGACATGACGTACGAGCGGCGCATCACAAAGAACGGGTCACCATAACCTTTTAATATTTTTGGGATTCTAACGGGCTGCTATGTGTGGGGTTATTGGCGTGTATTATCCCGGTGTTCCCGTTGTTCTGGACACCATTCTTTCCTCAGAATTCATCTATCACCGGGGTCATGACAGCTCCGGGATTGCTGTCCCCCATACAAGGGGGATAACCCGGATTGCCGATACCGGATTTTTTGGGGACTGGCCCCAGAAAAAAAGAGAAGAAATACTGGATATTGCAGATAGTGACCTGGTGGCACTGCATATCCGGTATTCCACCATTGGAAGCAAGGAAACATTAGCGCGGAATGCCCAACCCCTGGTGATTAATGGCAGTGACAAGGAGGGGAATGGGAGGGTGGATTTGGCCATATGTCATAATGGGCATATATATAGCTCCCAGGTGACCGAGAGGCCCGAGTATGAGACTGATGTCAAACAAATTGCGTTCCCGATGTATCATGAATTGATGCAGGGGACAGAACGTGAGCTTGTTATGGGTGTGACCCAGATGATGACGCAGACACGGGGGAGTTATTCCTTTGTGGGGCATTTAAGGGGTGGTGATCATAAATTGTTTTTCTTCGGCCGGGATCCCTGGGGTATTCGCCCCCTGTATTGGGGGAAAATGGAGGGGGGAGGAATCGCGGTGGCGTCAGAGGATGTCCCCTTATGTAATCTTGAGGTGGGTGAAAAAAAAAGATATAAATGTGTCCAGATCGAGAAGGTTCCCCCGGGCTCCCTTTTTATCTATGATGGGGACCATGTTCATTTCCATGAAATTGACTGTCAACGGGAGATGGAATGTGGTTTTGAATTTGTGTATTTTTCAGGATATGGCCGCCTGGGTATAACTGAATCTCGTAAATCCATGGGGAAATGTCTGTGGCAAGAAAACACGGTCACGGCGGATATGGTGGCTCCCGTTCCTGATTCAGGGAAAATATATGCCCAGGGGTTTTCCGAGGCGTCCCATATACCCTTGGTGGAGGGATGCTTGGCGCGGAATCGCTATAAGGGGCAGCGGAGCTTTATCCAGCCCACAGATATGTTGCGGAAAAAAACGATTAAGAGAAAGATTACGGTGACCCGGGAGATAGAGGGGAAAAAAGTGATTTTGATTGATGACAGCATTATTCGGGGTAACACCATGGGGTTGGTGGCTGAGGAAACATGGCGGGCACATCCCAAGGAGCTGCATGTCTTGATTGGGTCCCCCCCGATCTGTTTTCCCTGTTATCTGGGTATTGATATGAAGGAAATGGATCAATTCCTCTATATCCAGTTTGCAGAAAAACTGGGATATGATAAATTCCATCCGGGTATTTATCAGGATGGATCCATAAAAGATGAGATTGTTGCACGTATCGGGGAGTCACTGGGTGTGGATTCATTATCCTATTTAAGTTATCAGGGTTTACAGCAGTCACTGGGAAAAAATCATTGTTTTGGATGCTGGAACCCCCGGGGATATCCCCGGGTTTTTCGTCAGGATATCCTTGATCTTGTCCAGACAGTAGAAGAGAAATAAAAGAGGGATTGATAAAAAAGGGGGGTGGATGAGGGGATAGACCGTGGATAGGATCCATCATTGTTCCGGGGGTGGGTAAAAAAAAGTTTTTTATAGTGTCCCTTTTTTACAAAAAAATATATGAGTGTGGATAAGTTGATAGCATGAATCCATTCCTGAATCCTTTTTTTAGCGTCAAAATTCTAATGCATTATCTTGGGGATGTAAATCGAGCCTGGAAAAAAACACCTGAGGAACTCACTCGGTATCAGGATAAAGCTTTGCGGCACACTCTCCGGTATGCCTATCAGGTTCCTCTGTATCATCGAAAATATCGACAGGCAGGCATCCATCCAGGTGACATACGGGGGATGCGTGATCTTGCAAAGCTCCCTTTGATTTCCAAGGAGGATTTAATCAAGGGATTCCCGGATGATATTGTGCCAGTGGGCTATAAACGGGATCGTGCGTATTTGGTGGGGACATCGGGGTCATCGGGGCGGCCCATGCACATGTACAAGGATAGTGAATATATCATGATTGAGGCTCTGGCAGGAGTGCGGCAATTGAAGGCCTATGGTTTGCATTGGAAAAGAACCCGGGTTACCAATATTGGTGATTTTTCCATTCCCAACACAACGGATCAGGAATGCCTGGATAAGGGATTGATGGATAATCTTTCTCCATTTTTTTCTCTGGATAATTATCAACATCTGTATACGGGTGAAAAAGTTGGTTTTCTTCTTGCTGAAATGTCTCGTTTTCATCCTGAGTTGGTGATTGGGTATATTAGTGTTTTAGTGGGTATTGCCGCCTTGATGCGGCAGGGGAATGGAATGGCTGTTCGCCCTGGCGTTATTATTGGGAGCGGGGAGGTGTTGGATGATTATTCCCGACGGTATATACAGGAGGGCATGAATGCCCCGGTGTTTAATTTATATGCCACAACCGAGGGTGGATCCATTGCTTTTGAGTGCCTTCATCATCATTTGCATGTGAACAGTGATTTTGTCCATGTGGAGATTTTGGATAAGGAGGGTGACCCGGTGTCTGGTGATGACTTTGGGAGTGTGGTGATCACCCGTTTATATCCGGGGGGCACACCCATTATCCGGTATACAGGATTGCAGGATATTGCCTCATGGGAGGATGGGCAATGTGAGTGTGGAATGCATACGCCTCTTTTGGGGAATCTTGAGGGACGAAAAAAGGATGCTGTGGTTTTCCCCAACGGCAGGATTTTTCCCCCGGCTACCCTTCCCATGCCCTTGTCCTTGGCCATGGATCGGTTCAAAACTCTGAAAATAAAGAGATTCCAGTTCATCCAACGCCGCATTGATACACTAGAAGTACTGGTGGAGATTGATGAAAATGAGCGAAACAGGGGGGTGACAGTGGAAAAACTCCTTGGGGAGATACAAAAAAACTATCAACAACTGGCAGGTGAAGAAGTCAGGGTCACTGTTAAAGAGGTCACCGGGGTTCACAAACCCTCAGGTTCACTGTCTCCTCCCTTAATTATCTCCCAGGTGACAGGGGAAAAAATTGAAAAAATCCTTCTCTAAAAAAAAAGAGGATTTTCTAGGATTGGGAAATAAATTTTTCAAACCTGTCTACCTGTCTTTTTGTGCCTTGCAGATCGGGCAGCGTTCCGGAGGATTATTTCGTTCACATAGGTATCCACATACCCGGCATCGCCAGATAGGATAAGAGATGGGTGCAGGAAGCTGTGTTTGAGAAGGTGAAGAACGGGAGTGTTTACGCTGGGACCGGGGCGGTCGTCGTTTTCGATTACCAGTCGCTTTTTGATGGGAGGGGATAAGATCGGAGGTGATACGGAAAAACAAGAGATTACGGGTGACATTAAATTGTAGTATGTCCAGTAGGCAGGAGAGATTATTGTGAACAGTGCCAATGAGGCGTTCTGGGCTATATGACTTGAGCCGGAAGGCCTTGTTTCCCCGGCAGGAGAGTGTCCTGTTGATGCGGGGATAACCGATTTTCATTTCCAGTAATCCCGTGCGGTGCACACATTGAGTGATTCCACATCCATGAGATCTGGGGGATAGGGATGAAAATAGGTCTGCTGGGCAAGATAGTCCTCCTTGAACCGGATTAGCCATGAATTCAGAACATGGGTGGCGACACTCAGGGGAATGCAGCCACGGCGATAGTTTTCCAAAATCTCCAAAAAAAAAGCTTTTTCCTCTTTTTCAAGCTCCTGGATGACAAATCCCAGGCTATGCATGAGGACATTGATATTTGATGCACAGCGGGGGGGATGTGACAGGACGAGATAGAGATGGTGTTCATAGTCCTGGAAGATTTTTTCTTGGCTGGTGCGGGTGTGTTGGGCGACTATCTGGCCCAGGTGGCGCATTTCTTTTTGGTTGTATCCCATGAAGAGAAATTTATTGTGGGTGTGAAAGGTGATGAGATCCCGTATGTTGTGGGATTTTTTGACTTGCCGAAAGGAGGCAAGGGTGAATAATTTGGTTTGGAAATGATCCCGTATCCGGGGGTTTCGCAATCGTTCCTCGTCCTCAATGGCGGCATGGGGGAAACGAGTGAGTATTGCCTCTCCAAAAAAACCAGGGTTTTTTGAGGAGAGGACAGTATTGTTTTTTCCATGATAATATCGTACGTCTTTGATGCCGCAGGAGGGGGACCTGTTTTTTAGGATAAATCCATCACAATCACTATGTTTTTGGGCGGCAAGAAATTGGTGGGCAAAGGCAGTCATTTTGTTGGTCACATCATGTCCCGTGGCTGGCTGGATGAGTTTTTTTTGTCCCTCACTGTGCATTATTTGTACGGCCAGCCGGGGGACACCCAGGCCAATTTCCATTTCGGGACAGACAGGGATAAAATCAACATGGGGGATGAGTTGTTGCACAATATCACTGTGGACTATTTCTCCATTATAGCGACAGTGGCCAAATTCCAGGCATTTGCTGACAATGACTTGGGGCCGGGGGAATTGTTCCATGATGAATCAGTCCTTTTCCCCTCCTCAAAGAAACGGGAGGGAAGGGGATAGGGCCAAGGAGGGATGGTTATATAAAGGTTTCAGGGTTTTTCTTGGTCTCTATTGATGGGAAATACCGGGAGGGCAGGGTTGAGGAGCAATAGCTCCGTAGCCGGTGGAAAGCCAACTATTTGGGGGTATGATGCCAAAAGATACATGTGACAAGGATCTGGGTGAGCTGGCAGCCATTTATGATAGGGACAGTAAGAATACCTTTGTGAGCCTGTATTATGATGGACGGGACACAAAATTTTTAGGTCGCCGAAGGCAAGCCATTCGCCATGTGTTAACAGGGGATGAACGGGAAAATTTTGACAGGACAATGGATCAGATAAACCAATATCTCAAGGAGAACCGGGTCTATAATGTGGCCCTGTTTGCATCACATAAACATGACTTTTTCAAGAGAGTAAATTTTACGGTTCATCCCCTCAATTCCCTGGTTGCTGATTCCTCACCCTACATTCGCCCCTTAGCAGAAATTGCGGATAACTATAAACCCTTTATCCTTCTTTTATTGAATCATAATCAGGCAAAAATCTATACCGTGAGCTGTGGGACAATTGTGCAGGAGGAGGAATTATCCCAGGAGATCATGAACAAACACAAGAAGGGAGGATGGTCACAAGCTCGTTTCCAACGGCTCAGACAGGGAAGTATCCATGCCTTTTTTTTAGATGTGCTAGAGCAAATGGAGAAGTTGCCCCCCGCAAGTATTATGATTGCGGGGCCGGGACAGGCAAAACATGATTTGAAAAAACTGCTTCCCCCGCATCTTGCACAACGTCTTGTGGGATTGTTGGATGTGGATTTTGAGGAACATCACACACTTTTTCAAGACTCACAGAAATTAATCGCAAGACAGGAAAAAAAGGTGCATGAAGACCTCCTTGATCAGGTCAAAAAGGAGGTGTTAACAGATGGCTTGGCTGTCTATGGTATTGATGAGACCAAACAGGCACTCATAAATGGACAAGTGGAGGTATTGCTGGTGGAGAAGGATTATCATTATCGGGGGTGGATTTGTGAGCACTGCCAGATCATAGAGAGGGGGTCAGCAAAAACGTGCTATAAGTGTGGCGGGGGGACGTCACCGGTGGATATCATTGAGGAGCTTGTGGAGATTGCCCATCGCCGTGGGGCCAGGATTGATTTTATCCATGACGGGAAGATGGAGAAGTATGGACATATTGCCGCTTTGCTGAAATATAAATAGAGCACCAAATACCATTCATCCCCTTAATGCTTTACCAGATTTGGGTGTAATCCATGATTTGTGGGGTATCCAGAATCACCGAACGACCCGGAACCTGGACTGTCCCCTGTACCTGGACATGGTACCACCAGTAATTGAACATGGCCCGGGAGATCTGGGGGGTGAGGGACTGGGTGGCCACCTGGGCGCAAAGCCCCAAGTGTTCATCCTCAACCAAAAAGGAAAAACTGGTGGGGGAGCTCCCATCCATCCCGATGGGTATAATTGGACATGGTGTACTGGATGGCCTTGGCGGGTATCTGGAGGTATCCCCCCTGGTCATAATTGAGAACCATAAGGAAATGGTGTGACCAGGGGGCCAGCATCACATTGGTCCAGATGACATTCAGGCCGGGGGCCACAAATTTTCCCCAGTACCATCCCTGGGTATAGGGAACAATGGCATTCCATCCATGCTCATGATAGCCCTTGCCTGTTACCAGGATGGTGGTATTGCCAAAATGCAGGGTTCCTGTGACCTGTGCTTTTGGCTGGATGACACCCCACCACCACATGCCCAATATGTTGGATATTTCCAGCCCTGGGTCATGCTGGTATAGGTAAGATTAACACCCATGTCATCAAGAAATAAAGAAAGATCAAAGATCCAGTTTCCCTGGCTATTTTGGTATCCTTTCATGAATGGTGCATCAGAAAGATAAATGGCGAGGGAATCAACGGATGCCCAAAAGGCATCCAGGGGTAAAAATTGCTTGCTGTTGCGCAGAAGTTTTCCCTCATGATAGATATTGAGCATGGGGGCGACCACACCCTTGCCCTTGATGGAGGCAATGATGACATGAAACTCCACACTATACTGGTTGTCAAAGATAGCGTCAAAATACCACCATTCAAAGGGATGCAACCAGTCGGTTCCCTTGGAATAGGTGTCATCAAAGGTGATATCCTCCACAACCAAGGACGAGGAAAGATTACAGGGAGACCCACCATCCAGCCTAGGGGGGATCTGTATCCCCTGTGGAAAACTCATCCAAGCTCCCTGGCAATGCGACGCCATAGAGAAGAAGGGGAAGGATAAGACACACGGTTATTCTCCTTTTCACACTATCCACCATAGCATTTTTTTTTAACCATTTTGTTGTTTATAAACTTTTTTCCCCTGTTTTTGTCTTGCAGAACCATCCAGGGGAAAAAAGAACCAGGGGGAAAAGATACTCAAGAGACGGGAAAAGGTTGGGGATAGACGTTGACAATAGGGAGAAAAAAGCAGACGGGGGTATAAGGCGGGAGAGGCAGCTATGGAGGTAAAAATGAAAAATTGTGGAGGAATAATTTCACTTTATTCTACCTCTCCCATGGAGGAATAGTTATATCATGTACTGGTTAATATTATTTTTCCTTTCTTTTAGTTCACCAGGAGATGGTGAGTCCGGTTAGACAGGAAGGGGTGACCCGGCTCCCATTTTTTTTTATGGATTTATCCCCATGGAACAGATCCCCCCAAAAAAAAGAGAAGAGGAAAAATTATTCTTCTTGGAGATTCAAGGTTCCCTTGACAGTGCCGTCCCCCTGGTAATCTATGCTGAACCCCATCTTTTTCATCAGACTGATCGCCCGGGAATTCTCCACTAACATGATCCCATAGATACTCTCCAGTTTCCTCCCCTTGCAGATATCAATCATGGAATCCAGCATCTTGGGGCCAAGCCCCTGCCCCTGCCAGGGATCCGCCACAATAAAGGCCACCTCCCCGCTTTTTCCATCCGGCTCAACAATCAGGCGGACAACACCCATGATTTTCCGTTTTCCCTTCTCGGTTAATTCAGCCACCAGGGCCAATTCCCGGTCATAATCAATATTGCAATACCGCACCCGGGTTTCATGCGGCGTGGTCTTTATGATCTGGAAAAACCGGTACCGGATGGATTCCTCAGAGAAATTCTTAAACATCTCCAGCCACATGGGCTCATCCTCAGGTTTTATGGGCCGCAACAGCACGGTTCGTCCATCCCGAAGTTTCCAGATTGCTTCATATCTCTTCGGATACGGACTGATCACCAGATGATCATGGCTTTCAGGCGGGACAGTCGCCTTGTGTTTGTCAATCACCACACGGGCATCAAGAGCAAAGGCAGTCTTTTCATTCAGCACCAAGGGATTAATATCCACCTCCCGAATCTGGGGAAAATCAACAAGCATCTGTGAAAAACGCACCATGATCTCCTGCAGGAGCGGCAGATTTCCCGGGGGCTTATTCCGATAGCCCTTCAACAACCGATATACCTTGGTTTCCTCCATCATCCTCTTGGCCAATGTCTGATTCAGAGGGGGAAGACCAATGGAGACATCCTTAAACAACTCCACACCCACGCCACCCATGCCAAAAAGAACCACGGGACCGAAAAGGGGATCTGTCTTGGATCCAATAATCACTTCATAGCCCCCCTTGATCATGGGCTGAACCGTAACACCCTCGATCACTGCCTCAGGATCAAATTTTTTTGCCTGCCGCATAATATCCCCAAAGGCCGTGCGGACATCATCATCACAGACAAGATTCAACACAACACCACCCGCATCAGTCTTATGAACAATATTAGGGGATAAAATTTTCAGCACCACCGGATACCCAATCTGTGACGACGCCCGTACCGCCTCATGCTCAGTCCGCGCCAGCAATGTTTTCACCACCGGGATGTCATAATACTCCAACAAGCGCTTGGCCTCCATCTCGGTCAATATGTCCCGTCCCTCCCGTGCCGCCTGCTTCATAATCACGGTAAGAGGACGCTTAGGGGGCACATTCTCCACGGGTAACTCCTCAGGTGTCTCATACAATAATTCAAGATGACGCTCATATTGACACATATACATATAGGTCTCCACTGCCTGCTCAGGAGTAAAATAGGTGGGGATATTATGGTCATTAAAAATTTTATTTGCCTTCTCCACATTGCCATATCCCATAAAGGAGGTGAGAATGGTTTTATTGGTCTTTTTGGTCAAATCCGCCAGATCCCCTGCCACCTTCACCGGATCCGCTATCCCCTGGGCAGAATAGATAAGCAATAAACCATCCACATTTTTATCCTCAAGACACACCTTCACCACGCCCTTATACCGGTCTGCCTTGGCATCCCCCAAAATATCAATGGGGTTTCTATGGCTCCAATAAGGGGGCAGCATCTTATTTAGGACATCCATTGTTTTTTCCTCAAGCCGGGCCAGCTTTCCCCCATATTCAATAAGGGCATCAGTGGCCAGGATACCCGGTCCACCCGCATTGGTGATAATGGCAAGATGAGGACCCGAGGGCAACGGCTGCATACCCAATACCTCAGAACAATTGAACAGATCCTCGATCTCCTTGACCCGGACGATACCTGCCCGTTGAAACGCGGCCTCATAAATCATGTCTTCCCCTGTAATTGAGCCGGTGTGGGATGCCGCCGCCTGGGCGCTTTCACCATATTTTCCTGCTTTTACCACAATGATGGGTTTTGTCCGGGCAAAGTGCCGGGTGGCGCTCATGAATTTTCGGGCATCGGTTATCCCCTCGATATACATGAGTATGCTTCGGGTGTGCTGATCTTTACCAAAGTAATCAATGAGATCCCCGTAATTCACATCACTCATGGATCCAATGGATACAAAGTGACTAAATCCTATATTTTCATGTAGCGCCCAGTCCAGGATGACCGTGCACAGGGCGCCGCTTTGGGAAATAAATGCGATGTTGCCGGATTTGGGCATCTTTTGTGTGAAGGTGGCATTGAGATTAATCCAGGGTTGGATGATGCCCAGGCAGTTGGGCCCGATGATTCTAATGTTGTATTTTTTTCGTAATGTGGAGATTTTGTCCTCCAGTTTTTTTCCTTCCGGGCCGATTTCTTTGAATCCCGCAGAGATGATGATAAGGCCAGTGATTCCTTTTTTTCCGCATTGTTCAACTATATCGGGTACTGTCTTTGCCGGTGTTGCTATAACGGCTAGGTCAACGATTTCAGGGAGCTCGTCAATGGTGGGGTAGGCTTGTAGGCCCAGGATCTCTTTTTTGGTGGGATTGACGGGATAAACGGTGCCTTTGTATCCGAGTGTTATCATGTTGTTTACCAGTATTTTTCCCACGGAGCCTTCTTTTTCGCTTGCTCCGATAACAGCAATGCTGTTTGGTTTGAATATTTTGTCAAGATTTTTTGTTGCCACGGTATAGTTCTCCTGGGGTTAAGGGGGGGATAGCTAGATGCTGAATTTAAATTTTTCTTTTATTTCTAGAGGGGTATAGAGTGGACCACTAGATATTTTGAGGGGTACTCACCACCAAGGGTGCATGATTGTTTTTTTTTAAGAATCTTGTGGTGACACACTGTCTTGCCCGGGTGAAGATGGCGTATGGCCACCGAGGGGGGACTGGTGACCATGTTTTTTTTCCCTGGTTGTGTATGGGGGCACTTATTGTTTTTATGCATTAAGGGCCGGTGGTTCCACCGGGATTTGCAAACAGAATGCACACATCACCGATGGGTGTGTGCAGGCACCTTTTCCAGGAGCACGGTACCGTCATTGAGGGCAAGCCATCGGAGTTTGTCCTTATCTTCGAGATGGAGAAAATCAACAATTTCGACAGGGACGGTGATGCGGCGTCGGGCTCCCTTGATGGTGATGGCTGTGTCTTGAAGGCAAATAACGTTGTCCAGTTCAACTTTCATCGGACAGCTTATACGGAAGCAGTATAAATATGTTGTCAAAAATCCAATAAATATTTAATACTTAGTTTTCTTATCAAAAGAGATTGGTAAAAAATTGGCTGGATACTTGCTATAAACAAAATTATATTTGCAAAATACCAACATTTAAAAATGGAAATCCGTTATCCTATTAGTGAATACACATGATTAGAAGAGAGTCAGTCAAAGGGGCAACGGTGCTGGCCGCCGTTGCCCTCATCTGCTGCACTTCTCTCTGCGGCTGCCTGGGAAGCGGCGACACCACAATCCAAATATCGGGTGCCTGGGCCCTCTACCCCATGATGGTGGTATGGGCAGACGAATACCAGCGGACACATGACATATCCATCGAGGTTTCCGGGGGCGGCGCCGGCAAGGGGGTCTCTGATGTGTTGAACGGGATGACGGATATCGGCATGGTCTCCCGGCCCCTCCGAAGCGAGGAACTCGGGCAGGGTGTCTTCTATGTGGCAGTGACCAAGGATGCCGTCGTGGCCACCGTGAACAAGGACAACCCCACCTTGCCAGCTATCCAGCAGCAGGGCCTCTCCCGAGAAGACCTAAGCAGTATTTTCACAAAACAGATCACCCACTGGGGAGATGCGATAGGACAAGACCTTTCTGATGATAAGATCATCGTGCTGGGCAGATCCGACGCCTCAGGGGCAGCACAAGTCTGGGCTTCCTACTTGGGTAACTGCACCCAGTCCGACCTCCAGGGTCATGCTGACGCAAACTATGATGGAGACATGAACCTGGCCCGGGGAGTGAAACAGCAGAAAAACGCCATCGGGTTCAACAACCTCAACTACGCCTATGACATTGAAACAGGAGGGTTTGTGGAAGAAATCAGACCCGTCCCCCTGGACCTCAACGGCAATGACATGCTCGACCCCGACGAAAATTTTTACACTAGCCGGCAACAGCTGGTGGAAAACGTCTCCACCGGTGTCTATCCCACCCCGCCATCCCGACAGGAATACTTAGCATCCAAGGGACCCTTCCAGGGAGCGACCAAGGACTTTGTACTCTGGATACTCACCGACGGACAGGCGTTCATTACCGAAAACGGCTATGTGCAGCTCTCCCCCACCGTCCTCCAGCAGGAAACAACATACGCCACAACAGGCACACGAGGATAAAATGAAAGGCCTGCACGGCCTGCGGCAGAGGCACCGAAAGGAACAGATAACCAGCAACAGCATGCGGGTACTGATGTGGGCAGCGGTGGCGCTGTTCATGACCATCTTTTTGCTGCTGGTAGCCAAGTCATCCCTACTATTCTCCCGGCACTCTATCCTAGAGGTGCTTTTTTCCTCCACCTGGGACCCCGAAAGGGGTGCCTTCGGGCTGTCCTCAGTCATTCTGGGAACATTTGCGGTCACCGTGCTCTCCATGGCCATGGCAATTCCCGTATCTCTTTTCTCCGCCATCTATCTATCTGAATATGCCCCCTGGAGGGTGAGAAGCATCTTTTCCACATTCATCAATGTGCTAGCCGGCATCCCCTCCGTGGTATTCGGGATAGCTGCACTGCTTGTACTAGTGCCCTTTGTCTCCGAGTCACTGGGCCCCTGGCTGGGAGTTGAAACCACGGGAATGTGCGTGTTCACGGCCGGGCTCATCCTGGCCATCATGGTGTTCCCCATCACTATCTCCCTGTCCTTGGAATCCTTGCGGATGTTGCCCATCGAGTTACGGGAGGCGTCACTCTCCATGGGGATGACCCAATGGGAAACCATCAAGCATGTGCTGCTTAAAGCAGCAGCTCCAGGCCTCATCTCAGCCATGCTGTTGGGCTTTGGCCGGGCCTTTGGGGAAACCATGGCAGTGGCCATGGTCATCGGAGGAAAAAACCAGTTGACTGGCCTATTCTCCGCCGGGCAGACCATGCCCTCCCTCATCGTCAACAGCTTCGGGGAGATGATGTCCATCCCCATCGAGCAAGCCGCCCTGATATTCGTGGCGCTTTTACTCCTCATTATTGTAACCGGTTTCAACATACTGGCAAGAATAATCAAAAATAGGTTAAAGGAAAGGTGGAAGATATGAATCGGCGTTACCTAACAGAAAAAATATACAAGGCCCTCATGCTTGGCTGCCTGGCCATTGTCATCGGCTCCCTGTTCATGGTTATCGGGATCACCTTCTGGCATGGAGGAACCGTCTTATTAGAAAAGCCGGACATCGTGATAACACCGCCTGGCCCGCGATATCTGCTGGGCGGCGAAGGAGGCTTTCTTCACGCAACCCTGGGAAGCATCTATATGGTACTACCCGCGACAATATGCGCCGCCATCATGGCAATGGGCATTGCCCTCTATCTTCAATCCGATTATTCCAGTGAACGGATTGCAGAGAGCATCCGGACAGTCCTGGATGCCCTATGGGGAACACCCTCCATCGTCTACGGCATCTTTGTATTCACCATCCTGGTATATATACATCAGCGAGCTTCTTTGTTTGCCGGTATCATCGCCCTGACCTTACTCGAGCTGCCAATCATTACCCGCTATACGGACGAGGCGATCCAGATGGTACCCCGCCAGCTAAAAGAGAGCACCTATTCCATGGGGAGCACCCGATGGGAGACAGCGAAGGTGGTCGCACGGTATGCCCTCCCCGGAGCTACAGCCGGCGTGCTCATTGGATTGGGACGCGGCATCGGGGACGCGGCATCGGTCATCTTTACCTCCGGAGCAGGGAGCACCATGCCCAGCGGCTTATTTTCCACGGCAACGGCTCTGCCCGTGATGATTTTCCAGCAGGCCAACAGCTGCTACCCTTCAGTCCGGGAGCAGGCCTATGCAGCTGCATGTGTCCTCATCCTAGTGGTATTTACCCTCAACGTGACATCAAGACTAGTGACACGATATCTGTCACGCTATGTCCCCAGAGGTCGATAATATGACATCAGAAATAGAGATAGAAGTAAAAAATATGCAAGTTTCCTATAGCGGAAAAAAAGACGTGGTCGCCCTATCCAACATCACCGTGAACATCCCCCGACAGCAACTAACTGCCATCATAGGACCATCAGGATGCGGCAAAACCACATTGCTCAAGGCACTCAACCGGCTCCATGACATCAGGGATGGTGTCCAAGTCACCGGATCGATACGCATCGGCGGTGAAGACATCCATCAGCCACAACATCCAGTACCCGAACTCCGCCGACGGGTGGGACTCATCGCCCAGAAGCCCTATCCACTGCCCGCATCCATTTACAACAATGTAGCCTACGGCCCACGCATCCACCGTCACCCCAGCCGTAAGGAACTGGACACCATCGTGGAGCGATACCTGCGCGAGGCACATCTTTGGGACGAGGTCAAGAATCGCCTTGATGATCCTGCTGCGGATCTCTCCACGGGGCAGCAACAACGGCTATGTATCGCCCGGACACTGGCCGTGGAGCCAGAGGTTATCCTCTGCGACGAGGTTACCTCGGCGCTTGATCCGGTGTCATCCCAAAAAGTGGAAAAGCTGTTGTTATCGCTCAAGGAACGGTACACCATCGTCCTGGTCACCCATGTGCTGCGGCAGGCGAAACGATTGGCTGATTATATTATCTTTCTCTATCTAGGTACGCTGATAGAAGCCGGGCCTGCAGAGCAGATATTTACCCAGCCACGCCATAAAAAAACACGAGAATATGTACAGGGCAGCATGGCAGGGATATAACCATGAAAGCCCTGCCTTATTGTCTCCCCTCTATTCCCCAAATCGTCAAGAACATCTCTGTAATCTCCGGGTACAATGCCTCAGTGATTGCAGGGCATAGCACAGAAAATCAGTGACAAAAAAAAAAAAAACCGGGTTAGAAAAGGTCATGATGCCACCCGTCATGACCTATTTGGCCTGATAATGAGTGAGAGCATCACGCAATGTGCTAATGGCCAGTGTGGCACAATGCATATGTTCTGTGAGAAGACCGTCCAGTTCTCTAATGAGCATGTCTGTTGAGATATGTAATGCCTCCTTAACGGTTTGCCCCTGCACCATCTTGGTAAGCATATTTCCACAGGCAACTGTTGCTCCACATCCATCCGTAAAAAACCGTGCTGCACGGATTCTTTCCTTGACAATCCTAAGGGACATATTCATGGTGTCCCCGCAGGGACCAGTGATCTCTCCTTTCCCATTGGGATGATGAATATCCCCAAAATGAGTGGGATGGCGATATTCATGAATCACTTTTTGTGAATATTTTTTTTCCTCCAGCTTGTCAATTTCCCGTTGTATCTCCTGTCTCAAGACAGCAAAATCCTTGTCATGAACCATATCACAAATTCCTCATGCATCAGTATCTATATAATTTTTATATATTGGCCAATAGCCACCCATGCTACTCTACATCCATGTTTCCCTGTATTATAGAGGGGGTATGGAAAATGTGACAGTGAGAACCCCCTTTTTTTATCCATACCTTGTTCTTTTTGTTTCACAATCTAATCCCCCTTTTTTAGTTCAGCTGTAAGTGTACAGTATTTTAATTACCCATATGCGCATAATTATTTATATTTTTTTATGCACTAATTAATAGTTGTTCGCATATACATAGTCATGCCTCGGCATATGAACAGGCGGGAGCAGGGTGAATATCCCCAAGAGAGAAGGAACTTTTTCTCTGGGAAGCCCTATCACCCCGTTGGTATTTGTTCACCTATCCTAAAAGTAAAACCTCTTTGGGTCAAGGCATTTAGAGCTTTTCAGCTCATGGATAGGAAGGGATTAGGCCTAGATATGGCAACTATCCCTGGAGGCATTGTTGGGAAAAGATTATGAATAGATGAGGGATTAGCCCATAAAAAAAAATTGTAGACCTTGGGACACAAGGAAGGATGATGCATGGTGAGAGGATAGCCTGATCCTTGTAAGGAGAGGTAAAAAATAATGAAGAATAAAGATATAGTGAATAAAAAAATATTTGATGGGAAAAAGAAAGCCATTGTTGACAAGATTGAGGATTTAAATGCTCTACAATCCTCTCTTCGCCATAGAATCCTTGATCTTGAGAAAAAGAAAAATAATCTTTCCGAAAGTAAATATCAAAGACACAAGAAAAAATTTTCCAAAAAATTGGAGAAGATGCGAAAAAAAATTCATGATTTGGAGGAGGAATTAGAAAACATTAAGCATTCCGGTGAACAATAAAAAGGGATAATTCTGGTAGTGGCCATATCTAGTCTCTTTGGTCATGGGTTATGTCCCCTCTTTTTTTACCCCACCTTGTTGATCTACTGTGTTCATCAGGTAACACCAATAAGACTTTGACCATTTTTTTTATTGGGAAAGACTGATGCATTATTAAAAAAAATGTTTATACTAGGAAGTGATATTATCCGGGGAGAGCAACCATGGCTAAAACAGATATTAAATCGAACCCTGATAGGGAACAAGAAAATTTCCCCCTTGGCACTAATCTGTCAGCATTACTCAATATCCAAGTTCCAAATAATCGGTAATGTCCTGATTAACGATAGTTTATATAGCTAAAGTCATATATCCTCTTGGTGGAGTTTATGGCCCGTCCAAGAGGAGAGATTAAGGTTGTTTGTCAA
>JGI24025J20009_10001683_pt1 | contig 16493 bp, 16 predicted proteins | sample Cruoilmetagenom3_FD_20009 | JGI IMG/M metagenome (IMG submission 20009)
GCTGCCAGAGGCATCTCACCGGCGTGCCGTGCTGCTGATCCTGAGATCGCATGGCAAAAAATGGCTGGAATGCGAGACCGACTGGTCCACGGGTACTTCGATATCAACCTTGATGTGGTCTGGGAAACCGTAACTGCCGATTTGCCACCCCTGGTGAGCCAACTGGAGAACATCATCTCACTGGAGAAGGATTGATGCCCACCCACAACATTAGCCCGCCATAGCCCCTACTTCCCCGCCACGTTCATGCCCACGCCGATGCCCAGGGGCAGAGCGACCTCGGTTAATACTCTGGCGATGGCATCTTTTAATGACTTCTTCTGCTCCGTGGTAATCTGATACCTCGTATGCACCAGCCTGGCGAGCGTGCTGGCTCCTCTCAGGTAGAGGTCAATCCTGTCAGGTTCATTCTGCACCAGCTCCTTCAGCTTCACCCGAAGCAGGGCGATTTCCTCATCAATGCCCTCGATGGAGCAGGCCTGTTCCATCTCAAATCTTTCCGCTTCAGTCAAAGCTTCATAATAGAAGCCCCGGCCTTTCTTATTGCCCCTGGGGTTTTCTTTGTCAGTCATCGCTTCCTTCACTTCCTGGGATGGCAGTTCTTCTTCCTGCCGTTCTGCTTTATCTGCGCCTTCACCAGCCCATAGACCAGTCTGTAGGCAGCCAGTTCATACTGGCCATCGGCTAAAAGTATTTTCAGCGGCTTAGCCATTGTGCCTCCTTTCGCCAACTATAATATTCATCAACTTACAGCATCTTCCTTTGTATCTTGCGATAGTCCCCGGCGCCATCGAAGGCTATGCGGGAAAGCCTTCTATCCTCAAACCTGCTTCTTATTCTGGGCACCAGCTCAGACACATCCCTGTTGGTGGTGAGAACGGTGGGCCTGGCATTGGCAAACCTCGATGTCATGAGCTCGTCAAACTTCGCCTGCTCCCACTCGCTGCCATACTCCACTCCCCAGTCATCCAGAATCAAAAGAAAGGTCTGCTTGAACTTCGCTATCAGGGCATCCGTGCTGTGGTCATTCATTGACTGGCGCAGATGCGAGAAGAGATCGGCTGCGCTGGTCATATAGACATCAACGCCGTGGCCCAGAGCTTCATGCGCGATAGCGTTGCACAGATGGGTTTTGCCATTGCCCACGCCTCCGTAAAGCAGCAGCCAGATGAATTGCGCTTTCCCTCCAGCGAGACTTCGGGCATACTTCAGGGCTTCTTCTGTGCCTTTGACGGGCTGAAAGGTTTCAAATGTCTGCTCGGGCGCCGTGACGCCTCTTCTGCGGATAAAAGGCTCACCGCTTCTGTAAGCCCTTATGCTGTCCCGGAGGCAGCCAGGAAAAGGGCAGCAAATCACTCGGCTGTAATCCACTTTGCCATTCTCCTTCACGGGATGCAGAAATCCCGCCCCCAGACAGGACGAGCATCCGGGGTCAGGGCTGTAAGGCAGGTTTGACCATTCACTCTCAGTCATCATAGCCTGGTGGTTGGGAATACTCTCGGGGCAGGGCTCTGCTGCGCTTCTTTCCATCAGGCTGGCAGTGGCCGGCCCTCTCCATCCAGTTCCTCAAAGCAAGCCAGGGCTTTTTCAATTTCCTGCCTGACCAGTATTCAGCAAACTTCTTGAACTCAAGGCGGTAATCAATGTCAGGATAGTCAGCCTCAAGCTCAAGGAGCTTATCCACAGGCCTGCCCTGCGGAAAACCGGGAATCCTCTCCAGAATACAAAACAGCTCGCTCTGATAAGGATGTGCGGCGTCGTCGCATGTAGTAGTCTCTGTAGTAGTCTCTGTTAATGATTTGCCAGACTTTGACATTTCCTTCTGCGAAACTCTGGCATTTCCATCTGCCACAGTTTCGCAATTCCATTGGCGCACTCCATTCTGGGAAGATGCCAGCACCATATTCAGTGATTTGCCAAGCTGGGCTCCGTTGACCTTGAAGTGCATCGTGGGGCTGCCATTGGCTCTTTTGAGCTTCACCGCTATCAAACCAAGTTCGGTCAGCCTGCTTCTGCATTTATCCAGGAAATAGCGGTTGAGGCCAAGCTCCGCCTGCCAGTCTTTATGGGTCTTGTATATCCAGCCATCTCTGTCACAAGTCCGGTCGCTCCAGTAAAGGAGCTGCGACAGGAGCAAGGCGGAATGGATGTCTCCCGTCAAATCAATAAAAAGACGCGGCAGGACGAGCATATTCTCCTGCCCGCTTATGCGCTTCACCAGGCTCAATATCTCATCTCTCATTTTGTTCTCACCTCAGTCTTCTTCAGGAGCAGGCGGGGAGCTTTCCTCATCAGCCAGGATTTCTGGCGGAAAGAGGTCTTCGGGAGGCTCGATATCAGGAGCCGGAAGGATAGCCTGTCCCGGAGCCGCCTGAGCGTAGCGGGGCATTTCCGTCATGGTTCCCGGAATATCAAGGGAAAGCACATGGACGATTTTCCTCAGCCCTCCGGGATAGACTTCCTGAGGCACGAGCTTCAGAGTCAGGGGAATCATGGAGATGCGGCCGCAAAGGGATGTCAGTAGCTTTACTCCCGCATTTATGTTGTTCATGCTCCAGTAGCTTGAGGTGTCCAGTTGCCATATTCCCAGCCCGGGCACATCGGGAATGAGAAACTGCAGGTTCATCACCCTGCGGCAGCGGCGTCCATATTCAGGGCAGCGCTCCGGGTCGCATTCCACTTCCTTGAGCACAGTGTGACGGGAATCTCTGGTTGCCAGGGTGCCATCCTCTTCATCCATCAAGGCGGTGGCTCTCTCACCATCGCCCTTGCAGACAAGCCCCCTGGTTCGGGAATAGCAGCGGTAAAACTGCGAAGCCCACCGGGAAGGGTCTTCCGTGGGAAAAAGAATGTGCAGCTCCCGGGGCTTATCACCATAGACCTCCTTCACCGCGTCAGGGCAGACAAAATAATCCACCGGCTGAGGGTAAGGATTCCACCGTCCCTCAACCATGACTCCCAGCCTGATTTTGCCCAGGCGCGGCAGACGCACTTCTTCTGTTAGTCCNTTAATCGGCATCTCTTTCCCCCTTTTTCCATTATCGCGGCAAAGCCGCCGCTCACCNCAGTGAGCGGCATCTATTAGTATTATTNGTTAAATGTCTCGCTTATCATTGGTATATTCAGCAGGCAAAAAAATATATGGCCGCTGCAGGAACTGCACCAGAGCACAGCGCACCAGTTCAGAGGCGTTCAAGCCGCTGGAGTCGCTCAAAGCCCGCAGGCTATCACGCTGCTTGCAGGTGATGGTCACCGTGATGCGTGTTGTCTGTCTGCCGTTCCTGATTCTGATGCGGTTGTCCATATCTTGCTTACTATTAGTATATAACAGACTTATGGTGATGTCAAGGAAATTCTGGCATGTGTCAACTGATTGTACTCGTTCACATGATTAGTGACACATTAGCTCTTCGCCTTTCCATCACGAGGGTAATTCGAGCAAGCACAGAACAAGGAACGTAGTGGCGGGGTTTATCCCCGCCTTATTCTCACAATGGCATAAAAGGCTGTCGAAAGTGTCCCCTGTCTATCTAAACTAGAGCAAAACTCCAAAATTCTATTGACAGCAAAAGGTAATGTTAGCTTAATAATAGCATTTTATGCGGAAAATAGTTTACAGGGAGGTAACAGAAAATGGAAAAGACCTGGAAAGTGACAACTGCGGGGACATTGAACATTGTTTGCGGCGCCCTGGCTTTTATTGGCGGCATAGTACTTCTTATTGCGGGAGAAACCATTGCGTCATTCCTGGCGGCAACCATACCAGGGCTGCACCTGATTATTGCCGACCTCACCATTCCCATAATTGTAATGGGAGTTATAGCCATGGCAGGTGGTGTTTGTGCCCTGCAGAGGAAAATCTGGTGGCTGGCAGTTCTGGGAGCCGTCTGCTGCCTGCCCTGTCCGGTAATGGGGATGGCATCGGTGGGTATGGTCTCCATCGTATTCCTGGCACTGGGAAAGAGCGAATTCAAATAGAATTCCTTTATCAGTGATACCTCAGTATCAACCGAGCAGGAATTGAGAGCCTGGCTATTTCGAGCCTGCCTCTAACGCTTGTGTTATCCAGTATGGTAATATTTCTCTCTCAAGGAGGGCGATATGGCATACGGCTATGAAATAAATGAATTGGCCAGGGGAGATTCCTGGCGCATGTTCCGCATCATAGGAGAACTGGTAGAAGGTTTTGATAAGCTTTCCGGGGTGGAACCCGCGGTTACCATATACGGCTCAGCCAGGATCAAGCCGGGGCATGAGATGTACGCCAGGACGGAGGAAATAGCCCGCCGCCTGGGAGAGCTGGGCTTCTCAATCATAACTGGCGGAGGTCCTGGCGTGATGGAGGCAGCCAACAAGGGTGCCAGCGACGCCGGGGTGACATCAATCGGACTGAGTATTGAACTGCCTGACGAGCAGGTTTCCAATGCTTACACCACCAAGTCAATATCATTCAGCCATTTCTTCGCTCGTAAAGTCATGCTGGTGAAATACGCCATTGCCTTTATCATAATGCCAGGAGGCATGGGCACGCTGGATGAGCTGAGCGAAGTGCTGATCCTGATGCAGACCCATAAGATAAAGCCATTCCCGGTAGTGCTGTTCAACAGCGAATACTGGAAGGGACTTCTGGACTGGCTGGAGAGTTCTGTCCTGAAGGGAGGGTATATCTCCGAAGATGACCTGCAACTGCTGAGAGTCTGCAACGATACTGATGAGGTAATTGAGGTTGTCCAGAAATGGTATATCAAGCAAGAGGTCGTCGGCAGGAAAGCTCTGGTCAGGTAACTATGGAGCACTTTTCCCTCGAAGCCCGATAGCCCGCAAGGCCATGTATCTTAATCTGAAGTTTTTAGGTGCGGCTCAGAATGTCACCGGCTCGCGATTTCTGGTAGAGACCAGCAGCACCAGGTTTCTGGTGGATTGCGGACTCCATCAGGAAAGAGAGTTCAGGTGGAGAGATTGGAATCCCTTTCCCATTTCCCCTGATACCATTGACGCTGTGCTTCTAACCCACGCTCATCTTGACCATTGTGGTCTGCTGCCCAAGCTGGTGCGTGAAGGCTTCCACGGCTCCATTTACTGTACCGCCGCCACTTCCGAAATTGCTCAAATCGTACTTATGGACAGTGCCCATATTCAACAGTACGATGCGGAATTCAAGAAGAAAAGACACCAGCGAGAAGGGAGAAAGGGCGCTCACCCTGAAATTCCGCTTTACACAACGAATGACGCCGCTGCCTGTTTCCCTTTGTTCTCACCTGTGCCTTACCAGGAATCAGTCGAGATAGGAGAGGGAGTTACAGCCACTTTCTACGATGCCGGCCACATTCTCGGCTCATCCATGATAAAGGTCACCATAAAGCAGAAGGGAGAAAAGAGGACACTTCTCTTTTCTGGAGATGTTGGGCGCTGGAACAAGCCTATACTGCAAGACCCCACCCTTTTCGACGATGCCGATTATGTGCTGGTGGAATCCACCTATGGCAACAGATTGCATGAAAGCCAGGATATCATCGGCGATGAGCTTGCCAGAGTAATAAACCAGACCGTGCAAGCTGGGGGGAATATATATATCCCCAGCTTCGCCCTGGAGAGGTCCCAGGAGATTCTCTACTACATGAATAAACTATTGATTGCGGACCGCATACCTCACATAATGGTTTTCGTTGACAGCCCTATGGCAGTGAGCGTCACAGAAGTGTTTCAGCATCATCCCGAACTCTTTGACAAGGAGATGATGGAGCTCATTCGTAAGGGAAATTCGCCTTTCGATTTCCCCACTCTCACCATGACCAGGACAGCAGACCAGTCGAAGGCACTGAACTATATAACAGGAACTGCCATGATAATCGCTGGCTCAGGCATGTGTACCGGAGGCAGGATAAAGCACCACCTTGTGAGAAACATCTCCCGACCGCAAAGCACAATTCTTTTCGTGGGATATCAAGCAGTGGGCACGCTGGGCAGGCAAATAGTTGATGGAGCTGAAGAAGTGAGGATACTGGGGCAAAAGCATCCTGTTAGAGCGAGAGTTGCTCAGATACACGGCTTTTCGGCTCACGCTGACAGAGATGAGCTTTACCACTGGTTATCAAGTTTGCAAAGAGCGCCGCGGCATGTTTTTATCGTTCATGGGGAACCGGAGGCAGCCCTCAAGTTCGCCGATTTCTTGAACAAAAAAACAGGCTGGGAAATATCGGTGCCAGAGTATGAGAACGAAGTTGTTCTGTCCTGAGCCATGCAAGGAGGCAAACATGTCAGAGAAACAGGAAAGAAAGATAACCATAGAGAAGGAGCTGGCAACACATATTGAAGGCGAGGTGGCTCGCCAGCTAAAGACAAAGCACCTCACGGAGAAAGCCATAGTGGCAGATGTAGAGGAATTCCAGGAGAAGCTGAGGCTGCACCATAAGGTAATTTATGCAGCGCTGGTTTTCTTCGGAGTAGTGCTGATCTGGTACGGATTGTGGACAGTAATTCCTGATATCCCCGTGGTTAAAAATCCCCTGCTCGCAATGCCTGTGGGCGCAGTGATTCTGGCAGCCACAGGCGCATGGTATAGAAAAACAGCGGGCTGAATGAGACTTAGGCGGGGATGAACCCCGCCACTACAGATAGATTCCGTAGTGTCGGGACCTGTGCCCGACTGAGGCAGGGATGAACTCCGCCACTACAGACATATTTTGTAGTGTCGGGACCTGTGCCCGACTTAAATGCACAACCAGTGTTTGACATCCAGCGCTTTTCATGGTAGATTCTCTATCTTCATTATGAATCGCTTCGAAGAATTAATGAGGGCATTTGGATACAGGCTCAATGCCCTCATTTTTTGTTCTGTAAAAACCGGTCGAGTAAGTCTGAAATACATTAAAGGAGGTATGTGATGTCACAAATACCCGGGATTTTCTGGGTGGTGGCGGTAGGTATTGTCATCGGCATCGTATTTGCCCTGGTACTGGTGAGGTATATCCTGCGCAGTAACCAGGGGACAAAGGAAATGAAGGATGTCAATAGCATGATTACCGAGGGTGCCTGGGCTTTCATCCGACGCCAATACTCCACCATTGGCATAGTAGCCATCGTGGTGGCAGTGATAATTGGCGTACTGCTCGGCAAACTTTCCAGCACTGCAGAGCTGGAGAGGCTGGGGCTGACGGCTTTTGGCCTGGGATGGAGGACTGGAGTAGCCTTCCTCGTCGGCGGCGCTTGTTCCTGTGTTTCCGGAATCGTCGGCATGTGGATTGCGGTTAAATCCAATGTTCGCTGCGCTGCTGCTTCCCATAAAGGCTTGAACCAGGCTATCACGGTAGCACTGCGCGGTGGCGCGGTCTCCGGCTTTCTCGTTGTTTGCTTGAGTTTGCTGGGAGTAACGGTGATGTTCTTTGCCTATGGAGGAGCCAGCCATCCCGAAATCGCTCCCCACATCATCGTTGGCTTCGGTTTTGGAGCCAGCATGATAGCCTTATTCGCACAGCTTGGCGGTGGTATTTATACCAAAGCTGCTGACATGGGAGCTGACCTGGCTGGCAAGGTTGAAGCGGGAATCCCTGAAGATGACCCCCGCAATGCCGCAGTAATCGCTGACCAGGTTGGCGATAATGTTGGTGACTGCGCCGGTCGTGGAGCAGACCTCTTTGAATCTACGGCGGCAGAGAACATCGGCGCCATGATAATAGGTGTGTCCCTGTATGTAATCTCACTGAAGGCGGGGATAGCTCCTATTATTGCTGTGGGCTGGGTTCTCTTTCCTCTTATCATTCGTGCCTTTGGCATCATCGCCAGCATGTTCGGCATACTGGCTGTTCATAGCCGTAGTGAACACGAAGACCCCATGAATGCGCTCAACCGTGGTTATTATGTCGCCCTGGGATTATGTCTCATAGCGATGTTTGTCATCTCTAAAGTGATGTTCGCTCCTATGGTCAGCGGCTGGTTATGGCTCATGGGGGCTGGCTTCATTGGCATAATCTTCAGCATATTCGTGGTCTATGTTACTCAATACTACACCGAGTCCAAATTCAATCCGACCAGAAGGATCGCTGAGGCCTGCAAAACAGGACCGGCAACGACGATAGTTACCGGCATGTCAGCAGGGTTTGAGACCGTCATGCCCACGGCAGTCATTATCTCAGTGGCCCTGCTTCTCTCTTACTGGTTCGGCACAAATGCCGGGCTGGACATTCCCTGGTGGATAAGCGGCGCCTATGGCACTGCAGTAGCTACCATGGGCATGTTGATGACCTGTCCTTTCATCCTGGCAGAAGACACCTTTGGTCCTATAACCGATAACGCCAATGGAATTAACGAGTTCACTCACGCCGGTGGCGAAATAAGGCGAGTTACCGACCATCTCGATGCCACAGGCAACACCACCAAGGCTCTGACCAAAGGGTACGCCATGATTTCAGCAGGCCTGGCAGGCTTCCTGCTCTTCCAGGCTTACTTCGACAGAGTGCTGCTTTTCCAGGGCCAGGAAGGGAGCATGTTCCATGTAAACCTTGTTTGTCCTGAGGTTCTTGTTGGTGGCATTCTGGCCATCATGATGGTCTTCCTCTTCAGTTCCTGGGGGCTCAGGTCAGTAGGAGAAGCAGCAAGTGGAATCATCGATGAAGTCCGTCGTCAGATTAAAGCTGACCCTGGCATTATGAAAGGCACTTCGAGGCCCAACTACGCCAGGGCAGTTGATATCACCACAAAGGCAGCCCTGAAGGGCATGATTGCCCCTGGATTGCTTCCAGTGCTTCTCCCCATAGTCATCGGGGTTGTTTTCAGATTCATACCAGACTACAGCGCTCCTATGGCAGTAGGTTCCTTTCTTATGGTAGGAACTTTCAGCGCTATTCTGATGGCTTCCTTTATGAACAACGGCGGCGGCGCCTGGGATAACGCCAAGAAATTCATTGAGGATGGGCAGCTCAAGGATGAAGCCGGTAATGTTATCCTCAAGGGTTCGCCGGAGCATGCTGCTGGTGTGGTTGGTGATACCGTTGGTGACCCTCTCAAGGACACCGTAGGGCCTTCACTGCACATTGTAGCCAAGCTCATCGCCACAGTAACATTGGTGATGTGCCCCCTGTGGATCCTATAGCTTCAATTGAAATCAAATCCGAAGGGGTGACTTTTGAAGTCACCCCTTTTTTTGGGAAAACAAATGCCGTGCTACAATTAAGGCGTCATGCCAGATACAATACTCATCAAGGGCGCCCGGGAGCACAATCTCAAAAATATAGATGTTGCCCTTCCCAAGAACAAGCTGGTAGTCATTACGGGCATTTCCGGTTCCGGTAAAAGCTCGCTGGCTTTTGATACCATCTATGCCGAAGGACAGCGCAGGTATGTAGAATCTCTTTCCGCCTATGCCCGTCAGTTTCTGGGGCGAATGGAGAAGCCCGATGTTGATTACATTGAAGGACTGAGCCCGGCTATCTCCATTGACCAGAAAAGCCCTTCGCACAACCCACGCTCCACAGTGGGCACGATGACGGAAACATACGACTATCTGCGTCTTCTCTTTGCTCGCATTGGACATCCGCACTGCCCCAGGTGTGGACGCGCTATCTCCCGCCAGACGGTGCAGCAGATAGTAGATGCTGTCCAGGATATACCTCAGGGGAGCCGCATCATGATTCTGGCGCCGTTGATCAAGGACCGTAAGGGTGAGCATCAGGTGATATTACAGGACCTCAGAAAAGCAGGTTTTGTCAGGGTTCGGGTTGACGGCAAAATCCACGACCTCTCTGAGGAGCTTCAGCTCGATAAAAATAAGAAACACATCATTGAAGTGATTGTTGACCGTCTGCAGATAGAGAAGGATGAAAACACCACCCGACTCGCTGATTCCATTGAGACAGCATTGAAGCTGGGAGCAGGAGCAGTGCTCATTTCCATCACAGGTGGAGAAGAGCTGCTTTTCTCAGAGCACTTNGCCTGTGTTTATTGCGGCATCAGCCTGGGAGAAATCGAGCCCAGGAACTTCAGCTTCAACAGNCCTCACGGAGCCTGTCCTGCCTGCACCGGACTGGGGTTCAAGCTGGAGATAGACCTTAATCTTGTCATTCCTGACAAAAACCTCAGCCTGGAAGAAGGCGCCATCCATCCCTGGGCGAGAAATGGCATCATGAGCACCTGGTACAGCAGCATGCTCGAATCTCTGAGCCAGCGCTATGGTTTCTCCCTTTCCACGCCAATCAAGGAGATGGACAGGTCCCACCTGAATTTGATTCTCTATGGTGATGACGGAGGTTTAGTTCCTGTAACTTATAAGGGGCACCACGGCAGACTGCGCCACTACTACACCAGGTTCGAGGGAGTCATACCCAATCTGGAGCGCCGCTACCGGGAAACCGAATCCAATGCCGCCAGAGACTATATTAACAGGTACATGTCCTCACACCCCTGTCAGACATGCCAGGGAAAGAGGCTGAAACCGGAATCGCTGGCGGTGACCATCGAAGGCAAGAACATTATGGATGTCACCGCTATGTCTGTCAGCGAAGCTCTGGGCTGGATGAAGGAACTGAGCAGCCATATCAGCCTTCGAGAGCTCGCCATAGCNGGTCAAATCATTAAAGAAATTCAGGCTCGACTGGGCTTCNTGAAAAGCATCGGCCTNAGCTATCTGACGCTGGAGCGCCCTTCAGCAACACTTTCCAGTGGTGAGGCACAGAGAATTCATCTGGCTACTCAAATTGGCAGCGGGCTCAGCGGCGTGCTTTATATCTGTGATGAGCCTACAGTAGGCCTGCACTCTGCTGATAGCTCCCGTCTCATAACTACATTGAACCAGCTCAGAGATTTAGGCAATACCGTGATTGTTGTTGAGCACGACGAAGCCATGATGAGGGCTGCTGATTACATCATCGATATGGGTCCCGGGGCAGGCAAAAATGGCGGAGCTATTGTGGCCACAGGAACGCTGTCAGACATCATGAGTTGCCCCGAATCAATAACGGGACAATACTTGAGCGGAGCCAGGCAAATTCCCATGCCGCCAGAGCGCCGCCCCGGCTTAGGAAAAGAGCTGGTAGTCGAGGGAGCCAGAGAGAATAATCTAAAGAACATCAATGTCCACATTCCTCTGGGCCGCCTGGTATGCATCACGGGCGTTTCCGGCAGTGGCAAAAGTTCTCTCATCAATGAAGTTCTCTACAAGAATCTGGCTCGAATTTTCTATCGAAGCAGGGAAAAACCNGGCAAATGCGATGGCGTCACCGGCACAGAGCATATTGACAAGGTAATCAANATTGACCAATCGCCCATCGGCCGCACGCCGCGCAGCAACCCGGCTACCTACAGCGGTTTGTTCACCCCCATAAGGCAACTTTTCGCCGCAGTTCCCGAAGCCAGGATGCGCGGCTACCAGCCAGGGAGGTTTTCCTTCAATGTCAAAGGAGGACGCTGTGAAGCCTGTCAGGGCGCTGGCTATGTCCAGATAGAGATGCAGTTTCTGCCTGATGTCACCGTCCCCTGCGAGCTATGCAAAGGGAAAAGGTATAACCGGGAAGCTCTGGAGATTCACTTCAAAGGGAAAAATATCGCCGAAATTCTCGATATGACCGTGGAGGAAGCCCTATCTTTCTTTGAACACTTCCCTCAAGTCAAAAGGAAGCTGGAAACGCTGAGAGATGTCGGACTGGGATATATCTGCCTGGGGCAGCCAGCGCCCACGCTTTCCGGAGGTGAGGCACAGAGGGTAAAGCTGGCTGCCGAGCTTTCCCGCCGCTCTACCGGCAAGACGCTCTATATACTGGATGAGCCCACTACCGGCCTTTCCTTCCCTGATATCGCCTCGCTGCTGGAGGTGCTGCAGCGCCTGGTAAACTATGGCAACACGGTAATCGTTATTGAACACCACCTGGATGTCATCAAAAACGCAGATTGGGTTATTGACCTTGGCCCCGGGGCGGGCGATGAGGGTGGCTATATTATGGCCGCCGGGATACCTGAAGAGATAGCTCACGAAAAATCCTCGATAACCGGACGCTACCTGAAAGGCGTGCTTCAGAGAAGCCGCAGCAGTTGATAGCTGAGCAGGTCGGGGACAGGCGCCCTGACCCTACGAAATGTGCCTGTAGTGGCGGGGCCTATCCCCGCCTGGTCTATTGGTGAGAAATCGGCGGAGAGTGTATAATGGCAGTTAATCCTCCTGAAGGAAAGGTTGCGCAGGGTCGAGGCTTGTCCCCAACCGTAGGGTCGGGCTTGTCCCCAACCGTAGGGTCGGGACCTGTGCCCGACTGAGGCGGGGATAAACCCCGCCACTACAGGGGAAGGAAAGGTTGCGTAGGGTCGGGACCTGTGCCCGACCAAGAGATAAAAAGGATATGAACCGAAAAGAAGCGCTCAGCTCCATTAAAGCTAATGTGGAGAATGAAAAGCTGATACAGCACATGCTGGCTGCCGAGGCTATCATGCGTGCTCTGGCCAGGAAGTTAGGTGAAGACGAAGACGAATGGGGGCTTACCGGCCTGTTCCACGACATGGATATCGAGCTTGTTCAGGACGATATCAACAGCCACAGCAAACTGGGAGCAGACATAGCCACAGAGCTGGGAGCCAGCGAGGCTATGGCCCACGCTATCCTATGCCACAACGAAGTACACGGCGTTCCCAGGGAAACAAAATTAGATAAGGCGCTTTTTTGCGCTGATGCTCTGAGTGAATTTATCACCGCTGCTGCCCTGGCCCATCCGAATAAACTGAAAGGCCTCACAGCCAAATCAGTGTTGAAGCGCTTCAAGGAGAAAAGATTTGCCGCCGAAATCAACAGAGAACAGGTGGCTGGCTGCCAGGAGCTGGGGCTGCAACTGGGAGAATTCATCACTCTGGGACTTGAAGCGATGAAAGGCATGGCTTCAAAGCCATAGTTATCAACAGCACTGATTACGAGGCAGCAAAACGGAGATTTATCTCAAATCTACAGAAGCGATTGATTGCGACCACGAGACAGTTCAACAGACAGCAAAAGAACTGACCCTTGATTGTAAAAACGATGTCGAGAAAGCAATCAAGCTTTTTTACTTTGTCCGCGATTCAATTCAATACAATATCTACATGGTTTCCGTGTATCTTGAAGATTTTAAGGCCAGCACTACTCTAATGAGAGGAAAAGGGTATTGTGTTCAGAAAGCAGTCCTTCTGGCAGCGCTGGCAAGGGCAGCAGGCATCCCCGCCAGGCTTGTCTTCGCCAGGATAAGAAACCATATGATGCCCACACACCTCTTAGAACAAATGGGAACAGATATCCTCCCCCGCCATGGTTACAACCAGCTTTATATCAATAGGAGATGGGTTACCACCGCTGCTACCTTCGATAAAGAACTCTGCCACAAAAAAGGACTCCCAACAGGGGAGTTTGATGGTGTGCACGATACTACCCTACCCAAAACGGACCTGGCTGGTAACCTATACATCGAATATCTGGAAACATTTGAACCACAAGCAGACCTCCCCTTAGAATGGGTAGCCGAGGGAATCTCCGAAATTTGGGGGAAGGAGAAGAGAGCCTGGTCGGGCGATAAGAGAAACCGCTTCTGAACTAAGCAGACCAAAGCAGCCTCTATATTTCAGCCTGCTATTGCGCCAGGAATCCAGATACAGGACTAAAATCCTATCATTTTCAGGACTAAATTCCTATAGCATTTACTCAGGAAGAGTTATATACTGATAGTTACCGATGATATTCAATGATATACAAAGGTAAATAATGAATAGGAAAAGTAATGGAAACAACATGTCTCAAAGAATGTTGACGGTAAAGGAAGTTGCCTCCTTTCTCAATGTTCATCCCAACACAGTCAGGCGCTGGGAAGGAAAAGGGCTGCTGACTTCATATAAACTTGGACCTCGCTACAGCATAAGGTTCAAGCAGGAGGATATTCTCGACTTCCTCGACAATTCCAAAAATGGAGCGCATGCACAGCATAGCTCAATACAACAGTGAAAATGAAGCAAAAAAGAATACTGATAGTTGAAGATGAGAGAGTAGTCGCCGAAGATATACGGCTGACTCTGGAGAGCCTGGGATATGCCGTTTCCGCTATAGTTTCTTCCGCGGAGGAAGCGGTTGCGCACGCCGCGAGGGATAAGCCAGATTTGGTCTTGATGGACATCGTATTGCAGGGAAAGATGAATGGCATTGAAGCTGCGGACTAGATACGCTCCCGTTATGGCATTCCCGTGGTATACCTCACCGCTTATGTCGATGAAGAAATCCTGCAGCGCTCCAAAATAACAGGGCCTTACGGCTATATCGTCAAGCCATGCCAGGAGAAGGAATTATACTCCGCTGTAGAAATGGCTCTTTACAAAAGCGAGGCAGAAAAGGCGCTGCAAGCATCCGAAGAGAGATACCGTGTACTCTTCGAGAGTTCTCCATTTCTCCTGGCTCAGTATGATAAAGATGGGAGGTTCTTACTTCCAAATCCTGCCATGGCGAAAGGTGTAGGTCTTCCTATAGAAAAACTGGCTGGCAGGAAAATATCTGAATTATTTCCCGAAGAGGTCGCACAGCCCCGCATGAAACACATAAGAAAGGCTTTGGACGAGTGGCAACCGCAGGTCTTCGAAGATGAAGCGCGGGGAAGACATTTCCATAACATATTTGTTCCCATCAGGATTCCAGGCAAAGAAGATACCATTCAGGTAATCGCTCAAGACATCACCTGGCAGAAGAAGGCCAGAATCAGGATGGAAGAGCTGCGAGCACTGGAATCTTCCATCATGAGCAGCATTCCTCACGCAGTTGTCGGATTAGAGGAGCGCCATATTACCTTTGCCAATGACGCCGTGGAGACCGTTTTTGGCTGGAAACCCGGGGAGCTCATCGGCAAAACTACGAGGGTGCTATACCGGTCTGAGAGAGATTTCGACAAAATTGGCAGGCACTTTTACCCTGTCCTTGAGAAGCAGCAAACTTACACTGAAGAGTTCCCCTGCCGACGCAAGGATGGCGCGGATATCATGTGCCTGCTTAGCGCTTCAAGGATAGGCGAGGAGTTAGTGAGAAGGAAAATCGTAGTTACTTACACTGATTTTACCGAGCAGAAGAAAGCGCAACAAGAGATCAATTATCAAAAGAAGTATTTCCAATCTCTGTTTGAGGGTTCTCCTGAGGCTGTGGCTTCTCTTGACACGCAGAACCGGGTCATAAACATAAACCCCACTTTTGAGGAGTTATTTGGATATACCCTGGAGGATATAAAGGGGAAGAACCTCACTGATTGCATCGTTCCGGGAAGCAAAAAGGAGGAGGGTAAGGATTTAGTCCGGAGAGCCGCCTCTGAGACGGTTTTCATAGCAGAGTCTGTTAGAACGAGGGCAGATGGAAAAGAAGTAGCGGTATCCATACTCGGCGCACCTATTATACTTGATGGCAAGCAGATAGGCACTTTTGCCATCTTCAGAGATATCACCAAGGAGAAGAAGGGAAAAGAGCGACTGCGAGAATCTGAAGAGAGATACCGTGTGCTGTTCGAAAACTCTCCACTTAATCTCACCCAGCATGATAGAGAGGGGAGGTTCTTACTTCCAAATCCGGCGATGGCAAAAGCTGTAGGCATTCCCATAGAAGAACTGGCAGGCAGGAAAATGACTGAACTCTTTCCTGAAGAGGTTGTGCAGCGCCGCCTGGAATATATAAGAAAAACTTTAGATGAGTGGCAAACACAGGTCTTCGAGGACCAAAGAGAGGGAAGACACCTTCGGGTTACCTACGCCCCCATCAGGATTCCAGGCAAAGAAGACACCGTCCAGGTAATCGCTCAAGACATCACCAAGGCGAAGAAAGCGGAAGAGGAGCTGGAGCAGGCTTTTGTCAGCCTTGCGGAAACTGTCTCCAGGGCGGTGGCAACTCGTGACCCCTACACCGTAGAGCATCAGCAGAGAGTAGCTGAGCTGGCCCGCCTTGTAGGTGAGAAAATGGGATTGGAAAAACATAGACTCCAGGGGCTTTACATTGGCGGGTTGCTCCACGATATCGGCAAGGTTTCCACTCCAGAGGGCATACTCACAAAGCCAGGCAAGCTAAGCAATGAGGAATGGGCCTTAATCCGTGCCCACCCCAGACAAGGCTATGAAATATTGAACGGCGCCACTTTCCCCTGGCCAATCACTGAAATGACGCTGCATCACCATGAGCGGCTGGATGGCTCAGGCTATCCCGATGGCATCAGCGGCGACGAGCTGAGTCTGGAAGTTCGCATTCTCGGCGTGTGTGATGTGGTGGAAGCCATGAGCTCTGACCGCCCTTACCGCCCCACAAGAAGCGGAGAAGAGGTCCTGGAAGAACTCAGAAATGGCAGAGGAACGAAATACGATGCTGGTGTGGTGGATATCATGTTACAAATAATCAAAAGTGGAGAATTTAAGCTCGAAAAGGAAGGACAATGAAACGAGATAAAACGAAAGAACAATCCACTGAAGAGCCAGGGTTATTAGACAGGGAAATTGCCGCTCCAGGTCAAGAAAAAGCCAGGAGCAAGCAAACAGAGAAAACA
>JGI24025J20009_10001686_pt1 | contig 16488 bp, 15 predicted proteins | sample Cruoilmetagenom3_FD_20009 | JGI IMG/M metagenome (IMG submission 20009)
AGCAGCATCGAATGCAATCAGCGAAAGGCCTTCGGGGAGGAGGCCAATCAGGCTGACATTCGTCGCAAGGTCAGGACCGTTGTTGGTGATGGTGATGGTGAATTCAACCACCTCACCAGCCAAGGGTTCGGGATTGGAGCTGGAAAGCTCTACATCGGTGACGAGATCGGCTTCATCCATTTGAACGCCCTCCCTCTGTCAGGTGGGCAGCGCCTTGCGCCACGTTCATTCGTATGCAGTAACCAACAGCCATCACGGACCGATCCCCTAATCGATCCTGCCAGAGGCTATGCCAAAATAGGTCCTGGCCGTAGAGTGGCCATTGGATGAGAAGATGAAAATTTCGGTCCTGGAATTCTCGCCAATATTTTGGCCCTGACCGACACCCCCCGATTACCCCCGCAGAATCGCGTAGNAGTAGAGCCAAGAAAATTCACACTTTCAAGGGCNACNAGGTGANAAATCCCGATGCCATCCAAGAATCGGACAAATAATCTGCAAATCGCGCGCAGATTCGTTGATAGAGCTATGCAGTATCGATAGTCTGACCACACTATTCGTTTGAATCGTGTCGTATTTTTACAAATTAGGGGGAATCACATGGCTGACAAAAAGCCGAGTCGCAAAACTGCCAAGGCTGCGCCGAAGAAGGCTGAAACGAAATCTGGCGGAGCCGGTAAGGGCAAGCCTGCGACAGGTGCCGCAGCCGAAGGCGGCGACCCGAAAATGTCGAAGGAATTTGTTCAGCAGATCGAGATGCTGCGCTCCAGCGTGCGTGAAAATTTCGGCAAGGCTGCTATGGCGATGATGATGCTGCCGCGATATCGCAACCAGACCATCGGTGATCTCCAGCATCTGGTGCTCGAACCGCTTATGCGTGATCGGTTGGCGATGGCCTATCCCAAGGCACCCGAAGGCGAGACCGCGCCGCCGCGCGAAATGATCGGGTTTGCGATCTGGGCCAGCGTGTCCGACGAAGTTGATGCGCGCATTACCGAGCAGGTCAAGACCGGCACTTTCCCGGTTCGTTTGAAGCCGGATGAATGGGCTTCGGGCGACGTGAAATGGCTGTTCGATGTCGTTGCGCCAACGCAGGAAGGCACGATCAACGTGCTTGCCAATTTCCGCCAGGTGGCAAAGGAAGGCACGCTCAAAATGCATCCGCTGATCGGTCGCCTGTTGCCGCCAGAAGCGCTGGAAAAACTGGGCGCATCCAAACTGACCGACAGCCAGCCGGCCGAAGATGAGACGATCAACTAGCCAGCAGCTTTTGCGCGGCTTTCTACTGCGCAATTGGCAGCGATATACTCGGCGTGTGGAGGCAAGCCCTCCACCGCCTTCGCTGCCTCGCGCGCGTTCACATCCATGAACCGGGCAAGGTCGGCCTCGGACACGGCATTGGCCATCGGATGGTGGCTGCGCGGCTCCAGCCCCTGCCCCAGCATCACCTGAAGCCAACTCGGCACATCGAACAATTCGGTGTTAAAACGCTGGATTGTGCCGCTTTCGGCAAACAACGCCATTTTCTGTTCGAGGCTGCCGGGAAGCGGCATCTCGCGCACATAGCGCCAGAACTCGCCATCGCGCTGGTTTAGCCGGTAGTGCAGCACCAGAAAATCGCGCACGCTGGCATATTCGAAATCGGTTTCGGCATTGTATTGCGCGATTGCAGCGGGCGCGAAATCGCTGCTCGGGAAGCAATCGACCAGCCGCGCAACCGCAGACTGGATCATGTGGATCGAGGTCGATTCGAGCGGTTCGAGAAAGCCGCCAGCCAGCCCCAGCGCCACGCAATTGCCGACCCAGCCACGCGCACGCTTGCCGGTCGTGAACTTCAACATGCGCGGCTCTGCCAGCGGCGCTCCACTCAGATTGGCGAGCAATGTTTCGCGCGCAGCATCCTCGCTCCAATAGCTCTCCGAAAACACCAGCCCGTTGCCGGTGCGGTGCTGCAAGGGGATGTGCCATTGCCAGCCAGCCTCGCGCGCGGTCGAGCGGGTAAACGGGTCGGGCGGACCGGCGCTTTGCGTGGGCACGGCCCAGGCACGGTTGCAGGGCAACAGATGCGACCAATCATCATATGCGCTGTCCATTGCCTCGCCGATCAGAAGCCCGCGAAAGCCGGTGCAATCGATGAACAGCTGTCCGCCAATCTCGCGCCCGCCACTAAGGCACAGCGCACGGATATGGCCGCTGTCCGAATGTTGCCGGACGCCGAGAATCTTGCCCTCGATCCGCGTCACACCGCGCCCCTCGCTCAAGCGGCGCAGGAATGCGGCATAGAGCGAGGCATCGAAATGATAGGCGTGCGGCAGACTGGTTTTGGTGGTGGCGGGCGCATTGCCGGCTGTGCGCCGCGCCCTCTTGCCGAAACGTCCCGCATGCGCCGCCAACGCATTCGGGTTGAAATCGGTAAGCGGCCGTTTGCCGCCCTCGGCCCGGTAGCGCAGCCAGTATTGGTGGAACGGCAGCTTGCCGATCTGCCGCCCAACTGTGCCAAAGCTGTGAAAATAGCTGTGCCCCGGCTCCAGCCAATCGGTGAACTCGATGCCCAGCTTGAAGGTTGCTGCAGTTTCCCGGACGAAGTCATCCTCTTGGAAATCCAGCAATTGATTGAACAGGTGGATCTGCGGGATTGTGGCTTCGCCCACGCCGACCGTGCCGATATCCTCGCTCTCGATCAGCGTGATGGTTAGCTCGTCGCCGAAATAGCTGGAGAGCGCCGCTGCGGCCATCCAGCCTGCAGTGCCGCCGCCTGCGATCACAACTTCGCGAATTGGTTGTGCCCCTGCCATCAGCCCTAGCCTAGCCCAGCCGCGTACATGATTTCACCTTTTTTCTTTGCGATTGCCCGCCAGAGTGCGCCATGCTGCGGGCATGGGGGATTTCGCATTAGCAGACGCGTTCGATGTGCAGGTCGTGCCGATTGGCGCGGGCGAAGAGCCTGTGGCGGTGATCGACGGCGTGATGCAGGATTGTGAAGCACTGCGAGACACCGCCACTCAGCAGAGCTTTCGCGATGTTGGCAAGACGGGCGGCTTTCCCGGCCTGCGCGCCGCCTTGCCCAAGCCCTACGTCACGGCGCTGCTGAGGCGGCTTGACCCGCTGATCGGTGAACTGTTTTTCGCTGGACGCAAGGTGAAGCTGGCGCAATTCGACTGCAACTTCTCGCTTGTCACCTACCCGCCTGAACGTCTGCACGCGCAGCAAAAACTGCCGCATGTCGATGTGGCAAACGGCAACAGGATCGCGCTGCTGCATTACCTTTGCCCCGATCACTTCGGCGGCACGGCCTTCTACCGCCAACTGTCCACCGGGCTGGAGCAGGTCGACCGCGCCGACCGCCAGCGCTGGCTGGCTGAGCGGGCGAAGGAGCTGGCGCTTCTGTCCACCACGGATNNATATCCNGGTGATGACACACCGGGCTACAGTCGCATCGCCTCTTTCGCTGCGCGCTCCAATAGGCTGCTCGCCTACCGTAGCCATAATCTTCACAGCGGCATCATCGACCAGCCCGATTTGTTGAGCGATGACCCGCTGACAGGTCGCCTGACGGCGAATTTTTTCCTCGAATACCGCGAAGTTCAATAAGACTGCGAATGCCTCGGGGGTTAAAGCTTCTTTCCTACATGAACCGATACGGTTCACCGCTCCATGCGAATCCAACCACATCGGAGCACGCCCATGGCCCTCGTCGAATCCCTCATCGGCCCCATCGCCTCAATCATCGACAAGATCATCCCCGACAAGGAAGCGCGCGAACGCGCCAAGATAGAGCTTATCAAGCTTGAAGGCACGCAGGACATGCAGCAAATCGAAGCGCGACTGTCCGCCATCGTGGCAGAAGCCAATTCGCGCGATCCATGGACCAGCCGTGCGCGGCCCAGCTTTCTCTATGTGATGTATGCCATGATCCTGTTCGCCATCCCCATGGGCGTGCTCGCCGCCTTCAGCCCGGTGATGGCGCGTGAAATTGCCGATGGCATGAACGCCTATCTGCGCGGACTGCCAGAACCGCTCTACGCGCTGTTTGGCACCGGCTATCTCGGCTACACCGCCGCACGTCAGTGGGGCAAAGTTAAGGGCGTGGAGAATTAAGCCCTGAACAGTGCTCCATGTGCTCCACATTAGATAAAATGGCGTGACTTTGCCCTTGGCCGCTGCCCCCCACAGCGGCTAAGGGCAGCCCCATGACTGACACGATATTCATTCTCAATGGCCCCAATCTCAATCTGCTGGGCGTGCGCGAACCCGAGATTTACGGATCGGAAACGCTGGACGATCTCGCCACGCGGGCGGAAGAGCGGGCGAAGGCTCTCGGCCTTGAAGTTGATATGCGCCAATCCAACCACGAAGGGCATCTGTGCGACTGGCTGCATGAAGCGCAGGCGGACGGCGCCAAAGCAGTGATCCTCAACGCAGGCGCGCTGACCCACACCAGCCTTGCGCTGTATGATGCGATCAAATCGATCCGCACGCCGGTGATTGAAGTGCATATCTCCAACCCGGCAGCGCGCGAGGCCTATCGCCACAAGAGCTATGTCGCCATGGCAGCGATGGGTTCCATCGCCGGCTTCGGCACCTATGGCTACGAATTGGCGCTGGAAGCTGCGGCAAAGCTGTAGGCCGCAACACTCGCCCCGGCTCTTGCCATCACGCGCGACAGGTTATAGCCCACGCGCCAATCTGATTTACATTATATTGGGGATTTCATGGCCGACAAGAAGGCTCCCGCAACACGCCGTGGCGGAATGAGTGTTGATCCAAAGCTTGTGCGCGAGCTGGCGGATATGCTGGGTGAAACCGGCCTGACCGAAATTGAGGTAGAGGAAGGTGATCGCCGCATTCGTGTGGCGCGCGGCGCGCTTCCGGCTGCGCCTGCGGCCATTGTCGCTCCGCCTGCCCCAGCGGCGAGCCCAGCGGCGATGGCCGTGCCCGATCCGGCTGATGCGCCGGGCGAAACCGGCGGCACAGCCGACGTCGCCAATGCGATCAAATCGCCCATGGTCGCCAATGCGATCAAATCGCCCATGGTAGGCACAGTGTATCTCGCGCCAGAACCGGGAGCAGACAATTTCGTCGCCGTGGGTGATCCCGTTCGCAAGGGGGATACATTGCTGATCGTCGAAGCAATGAAGGTGATGAACCCCATCACCGCTCCGGCTGACGGCACGGTCCAGCAAGTGCTTATCAGCAGTGGTGAACCGGTTGAGTTCGACCAACCCCTCATTGTCATCACCTGAGCCGCACGCGCATGACCATCTCTCGCATATTGATCGCCAACCGCGGCGAAATCGCTTTACGCATTCACCGCGCGGCGCATGAAATGGGCATCGAAACGGTCGCGGTGCACTCCACAGCTGATGCCGATGCCATGCATGTGCGGCTGGCCGATCACGCGGTTTGTATCGGCCCGCCTTCCGCAACCGACAGCTATTTGAACATCGCCGCGATTATCTCGGCTGCTGAAATCACCGATGCTGATGCGATCCATCCGGGCTACGGCTTCCTGTCCGAAAACGCGCAATTCGCCGACATTGTCGAAGCGCATGACATCAAGTGGATTGGGCCCAAGCCCGAACATATCCGCACCATGGGCGACAAGGTGCAGGCGAAGAAAACCGCCGGTGCGCTCGGATTGCCGCTGGTCCCCGGATCGGATGGCGCGGTGTCAGACTTTGACGAGATGCGCCGGGTCGCGGAGGAAATCGGCTTTCCCGTCATTGCCAAGGCGGCTGCGGGCGGCGGTGGCCGGGGGATGAAAGTCATCCCCAGTGCTGACGAGCTGGAATCGCTTGTCCGTCAAGCCATGAATGAGGCGAAGTCCGCCTTTGGTGACGACACGATGTATCTGGAAAAATACCTCGGCAATCCGCGCCATATCGAATTTCAGGTGTTCGGCGATGGTGAAGGCAATGCCATTCATCTGGGAGAGCGCGATTGCTCGCTCCAGCGCCGCCACCAGAAAGTGTTTGAAGAAGCTCCCTCCCCCGTGATTACGCCGGAAGAGCGGGACCGCATGGGCGGCATCGTCGCCAAGGCCATGGCCGACATGAGCTATCGCGGGGCGGGCACGATCGAATTCCTGTGGGAAGACGGCGAGTTCTACTTCATCGAAATGAACACCCGCCTGCAGGTCGAACATCCGGTGACCGAAGCAATTACCGGCATGGACCTTGTGCGCGAACAAATCCGCATTGCTGCTGGCAAGCCGCTTTCGGTCAAGCAAGAAGATCTGGAATTCAATGGCCACTCCATCGAATGCCGGATCAACGCCGAAGACCCGTTCACCTTCGCGCCCTCGCCGGGCAAGGTGAATTACTACCATCAGGCTGGCGGAATGCATGTGCGGGTCGATAGCGGGCTGTATGCCGGATACACGATCCCGCCCTATTACGATTCGATGATCGCCAAGCTGATCGTTTATGGCCGCACACGCGAAGGGTGCCTGATGCGCCTGCGCCGCGCGCTGGAGGAAATGGTCATCGAAGGCGTAAAAACTTCGATCCCGCTGCATCAGGAACTGATCCATCAGCCCGACGTGATCAGCGGCGATTACACGATCAAATGGCTCGAAGACTGGCTGGAGGCGCGGGCTGCAGAGGCAGGCGACTGACCTTCAGTTGGCATAATGGGCACCGCATCACTCGAAGCTGAAGCCTGCCGCTTTCGCTTCGGCAATCACCTCTTCGCCGGTCAGCTTGGGATGATCGCCTTCTCCGGCGCACCATGCCACCTTGCCCTCGACAAAAATCTCGCGCTTCACTGGCAGCGTGTCGGCGGCGTCAAACAGACCAGCTGCGAAGCTGCGATTGCTGGTGGGTAGAAATTTGTAGAACAGCGTGCTGCCGCATTGCTTACAAAAGCCGCGCTCGGCCCATTCGCTGGAGCGATAGACCCCGACATGCTCTTCGCTTTCAAAGGCGAAACTCTCACTCTCCAGCGCGCCGTAAAAGGCCCCGCCCGTCCGGCGGCACATGTGGCAGTGGCAGACCTCGATGTGATCTTTGGGATTGGTGAGCGTCACGCGGACCGCCCCGCACAGGCAATGGCCTTCCATTGTGGCGGCGCTCATCTCAAGTCTCCAGCGGGACGCCGGGTTCGTGCTTCGCGGTGCGGATCGTCAGGCTTGTCTTGACGCTGGCGACATTGGGCGCAGGCGTCAGCTTGCTGGTGAGAAATTCCTGAAAGCTCTGCAAATCGCGGCTGACGATCTTCAGGATGAAGTCGATCTCGCCATTGAGCATATGGCATTCACGCACTTCGGGGAGCAGCTGGATATGATCCTCGAACGCGCGCAAACCCTCTTCGGCCTGGCTGCGCAGCGACACCATGGCAAATACGGTGATGGCAAAGCCGAGCTTGGAAGCATCCAGGTCAGCGTGATAGCCACGAATGACGCCGTCTTCCTCTAGCGCCCGCACGCGGCGCAGGCATGGCGGCGCAGTCAAACCGACGCGGCGGGCCAGATCGACATTCGTAACGCGGCCCTCCGACTGCAATTCTGACAGCAGTTTGCGATCAATCGAGTCCAGCGTAGCCATTGCCAATGCCCCCCTATGGATTCCGCAAGCTCGTTAGCCACGCGGGAAATTTCCGGCACGTAATATACCACCGGTTGGAACTATTATTCCGTATGACGGCAATTGTCCCTTTTTGCAACGCACTCTCCAGCGCGCATGTGCCGATGGCCGGGGCTGTCTATGGCGCAGGTAAGGAATCCTTAACCTTCGCCTGACCGGAGCCATGATGCAATTCGATGACCGCCTCGCCACAGTGCTGCGCACCCGCGCGGACAGCGATACGGTATTGCGCATACAATTCAGGCAATTGCTGGACCTTCTGGGTACGGACCGAGAGGGTAGCGACAGCGCTCTGCGCCATCAGGGTTACGCGCGGCTCGGCGAGCTTACCGAGAGGCTGCCGCAGGAGGACCAATCGCGAATCCTGCGCGAACCCGGTGTGCGGCTGCGCGATCCGCAACTTGTGGCGTTTCTGGCAGAGGGTGAGGCCAAGCCTGCTGCCGCCGCCATGGCGACCGCGCATTTGTCTGACCCGCAGTGGCTGGACCTGATCCCGCACCTGCCAGTGACCGCGCGCGGGTTCCTGCGCCACCGCCGTGACCTTTCGCCTACCGTGAAGGACCTGCTCGCGCGGCTGGGTGTGGGCGATCTTGTGCTTCCAGGACCTGATCCAGAGGCAATTGCGGCAATCCTCGCCGAGGCTGCCGACGATGCCCAGCCTGNGCCCGCCGAAACCAATGACGGGATCGGCGCACTGCTCAAACGGATCGAGGCTTTTCGTGAAGGCCGGCGGTCACAGTCAACCGATCCGCGCCTGCCGCTTGGCGAAGACCATGAGGCGCGGCAGATCGATACGGTGGAGTTTGCCTGTGATGCGAGCGGCACCGCAATCTGGGCGAGCGAGACCATGGCACCCTTGGTGGTCGGAATGCGGCTGACCGCACCAAACCCCGGCCCGCTTGTGACAATTGGCAGCAATATGGCAAACGCCTTCGTGGCGCGTCAGCCGGTACATAGTGCGCCTGTTACCATCACCGCCGCCGCAGATATCTCCGGCGACTGGCGCATGGACGCAGCGCCACTGTTCGATCCGCTTACCGGCAGCTTCACGGGCTATCGCGGATGCCTGCGCCGCCCAGTGCTCGACAAGCGAGCAGCGCGCGACAGCGAGGCGGACCGGATGCGTCAGGTGCTGCACGAATTGCGCACACCGGTGAATGCGATTCAGGGCTTTGCCGAGATTATCCAGCAGCAATTGTTCGGCCCCGCCCCTCACCAATACCGCGCCCACGCGGCCTCTATTGCAGTCGACTCAGCCAAACTGCTCGCCGGGTTCGACGAAGTCGACCGGCTGGTGCGGCTGGAAGGTCAGGCGATGGAATTGGAACGGGGCAATGCAGACCTGCGCGCTGCGGTCTTGGAAACCGTCAAGCGCCTGCAGGCTGTATTGCGGCCGCGCGATGCCGGGTTCTCACTCAATGTCAGCGGAAGCGATTTCATTACCACGCTCGACCGGACCGAAGTGATGGCGCTGTGCTGGCGCCTGCTGGCAACGGCAGCGGGCGCACTTGGTCCCGGCGAAGAGGTTGATCTGGTGCTAACCAGCGATGGCAGCGAGATCCGATTGGAACTGGATGCGCCGCACGCGCTAACCGAAGATGATGCCCCCAAACCGAATGACAATGCGCGCCCACGAGCCGTAAATTCAGGCATGTTTGGCCCTGCATTTGCATTCCGTCTGGCACAGGCAGAGGCGCAATCCGCTGGCGGTTATCTAATTTGTAAAGAGAATCGCGTTACGCTCGTCGTTCCCGCCTTGACCGCCTTTCGGGGCGCTCGTAGCGCGGGGTCGGGACGGAACAGCGGGTAACAGCTCGCAATTAATTGAGGAAGGACGTGGCGATGCGGAGTCTGCTTGATCCGCCACCGCAGGGAAGCCGCGCCCGATTCCGGGACCGGATTCCGCGATTCCTGCTGACAGTCGATACCGAAGAGGAATTCGACTGGAACATGCCGCTCACCCGCGACACGCATGGAACAGATCACGTCGAGCGGTTGGCCAAGTTTCAGGAATTCTGTGAGCATGAAGAGGTCGTGCCGACATATCTGGTCGACTGGCCTATCGCCAATACCAAGCTGGCAGCCGAAATCCTCTCCGAACCGCTGGCAGAAGGCCGCGCGGAAATTGGGGTGCAATTGCACCCTTGGGTCAACCCGCCGCATGAAGAAGAGGTCAACCAGGCCAATTCCTTCGCCGGCAATCTGCCGCTGCGACTCGAAGCCAGCAAGATCGGTCAGCTACGCGATACAATCGAAAAGAACTTCGGAATTGCTCCGCTGATCTACCGCGCCGGGCGCTATGGTGCGGGGCCAAACACAGCGGGCATTCTGGCCGAACAGGGCATTGCGGTGGACAGCACGGTGCGCCCGAAATTCGATTACAGCGCGGCGGGTGGTCCCGATTTTCGTGCGCACCCGATCTATCCCTATTGGGTCGATGATGATCACACATTGCTCGAATTGCCGCTGACGACCTCCTTCTGGGGAATGCTGCGGCGCCAGGGCAATTACATCTATCCACGGCTGTGGCGGATGCCGTTGATGCGCGGCATCTTGTCGCGCATCGGCCTGCTGGAACGCGTTCCGCTTACGCCGGAGGGAGTGAGAGTGGAAGAAGCGATACGCGGGATAGATATCGCGCTGGATGATGGCGCGCCATTGCTGGTCTTTTCCTTTCACAGCCCCTCTCTGCGTCCCGGAAACACGCCCTATGTGCGCAGTGAGCAGGACCTTGACGATCTTTACGACTGGTGGCGGCGGGTGTTTGCCTATCTCGAACAGCGCGGCGTCAAACCGTCCAGCGTCAAAGACGTGATGCACTCGATAGAGCGTTGACGGCTGGCGAGGTAGACTAGTTCAAATTGCGCGCTAGGATGGCCTGACAATGTCCAGTGATGCACCGCCGACCCACCGCGTAACCTCTTTTGAAGTGGCCGAGCGCGCGGGCGTCAACCAGTCCACCGTCTCGCGCGCACTGTCGGGCGATGCGGCGATCACCAAACAGACCCGCGACCGCGTGCGCGAAGCGGCAGAAGCGCTGGGATACCGGGTCGATGCGCGTGCCGCGCGGCTGCGCAGCGGCAAGACCCGCACCATCGCAATCGTGGTGATCGCGCGCCCTGGCATGGATGCGACCGAAATCAATCCCTTCCATTACAATTTGCTAGGCAGCACCTGCGCCGCCGCATCACAAATGGGATATCAGTCGCTGGTGAGCTTTCAATCAGAGACAGAGAATTTCGACCGCGACTTCGTGGAGACGCGCCAAGCTGATGGCATGGTCCTGCTCGGTACCAGTACCAATGATGCTGCATGGGAGTATCACCACCCCAATCTCAGCCGCGGGGACGTCTCCAGTTGGGGGTCGCCCTTCACCGACCACGACCGCACCGATTCGGACAATGTTCAGGGCGCACGCATTGCAGTGGAACGCCTGCTCGCTGGCGGTTACCGGAAACTGGCTTTCATCGGTGACACTAGCGAAACGCAGAACCAGTTTTGCGAACGCTACGAGACCTATTGCGCGATATTGAAGGATGCTGGGTTGGAATGCGGTGAGCCGACATTCGTGCATGCTCCGACACGAGTGAAGCAAGGCAGGCTCTCAGCAGAGAAGCTGATTGCCAGCGGGCGCGAGTTCGACGGCATTTTCTGCGCCTGCGATGCACTGGCATTGGGCGTGCTGGAGGTCTTGCGTGAACGGGGAATCGCCGTTCCGGATGACGTTGGGGTGATGGGATTCGATGGGCTCGATAGCGGCGCTTACAGCAATCCTCCGCTCTCGTCGGTCGAACCTGATTTTCGGAAAGCAGGCGTGCTACTGGCGCAAAAGGCTCTGGGCAAACTCCCAGCCGACGACAAGGCGCGTATTCCGGTAAAGCTGGTTGAGCGCGACAGCGTGCGCAAGCCCGATCAAGCTTAGATCGATTTGAGCCCCAATGGGGGCGGTCATATCTCTCAATTGATGAAAATGGTCGGGGAGACAGGATTCGAACCTGCGACCCTCTGTTCCCAAAACAGATGCGCTACCAGGCTGCGCCACTCCCCGGACCGAGGACGCCCTTAGGATTAGCGCCGATGCGGTGCAAGCCCGAATGCAGCGTTGCTGTCGAAAGTTTGTAGGCAGCTGCGTATTCGCACGTAATCTAAAGCTCCATTGCGGAGCCTGATGGGCAGGCGTGGCCGCGGCAACAGCGCTTACCCCGGCTCGCATGATTGCAGAAGCCATTGCCCTTGCCCTCGCCTGTTCGGTCACCGATGGAGACACCATCCGCTGCGGCGACGAACGCATCCGAATCACCGGAATCGACGCCCCGGAAACCCGCGCCTGCCGTCGGGGCAGACAATGCGTGCCGGGCGATGGCCACGCCTCCACCCGTGCGCTGGAAAGCGTGGTGGCGGATGCGGATCTGACAATCATCCGGCTGGGCCGCGACCGTTATGGCCGCACTTTGGGGGTGGTCTATGCCGATGGCGTGAACGTGGCCTGCTCTCAGCTGGCAGCGGGGCAAGCCTTTTATATTGAGCGATGGGACAATGACGCGCTGGTCGCCGCCGATTGCCCTGAACTGGCATTGGCAAGCAGTTGACGGGAATGGCGCACGAAAGGCTGGTGGGCCCGGCAGGATTCGAACCTGCGACCTAGCCGTTATGAGCGGCCAGCTCTAACCACTGAGCTACAGGCCCGTAACTCCAGCCATTCGTGCGGGCGTGCCAGTAAACGCTGCGCCCGCAGGGGGCAAGCACACTTACTCGCGCTCCCATCAATCCTCGGCAATAATCCCGCCGCCCGCAATCGCACCTGCTTCATTGGCGAGTACCTGCGCCACTGCGGTCCACACCGCGACATTCTGCGCCAATTCACCCGGATCAACCTTGTCGAGCGTGTCATTGGGAGTGTGGTGCAGATCGAAATAGCGGCTGCCATCCTGTTGCAGATCGACAATAGGGCCGCGCTGATCACGCATGATATTAAGGTCCGCCCCGCCGCTCGCCATGATTTGCGGTGCGGGCAGCACGCCATATCCGGCAACTGCTTCGGCGAGACGCGAGAACAGGCCCGGGTTGGAGCGTGAGAAATTGGTCTCCAGCCGCCAGATCAGGCCTGCGCCAAAATCGCTTTCGAAACCGACACCCATCTCTTCGTCCGCATGAGCGGCGGAATAAGCGCGGCTGCCCCACAGGCCGGTTTCTTCGGCGCCGGCAAACAGCACGCGAATTGTCCGCAGCGGCTGGCCCTGCTCAGCCACGCGCAGCGCGGCAGTCGCGGCAATCGCGCAGCCAGCGCCATCGTCCAGCGCGCCGGGAGAATTGTCCCAGCTGTCGAGATGGCAGGCGAGCAGCACTGGCGGCAGCGATGGATCGCGCCCGACAATTTCTGCCGTGACATTGCCGCTCATCGTTTCGCCAAGGAATTGCGGGGTCAGCAGCATTTCAAACGANACCGGACCATCGGCGCGTTCCAGAATGCGCTCCAACTGGTCAGCATCGGGATTGCTAAGTGCGGCAGCCGGGATTGGCGAGACACCTTCCGGCCAACTGGTCGCGCCGGTATGCGCGATGCGGTCATTGTCCGTACCGATTGAACGGATGATGATGCCCGCGGCACCCTTCTGCGCGGCAACGCCGGGGCCTTGGCGGCGCGGTGATCCGAAATATCCGTAATGCGATCCATCCTGCGTCGGGCGCATGGCGTGGCCGAGATAGACGATCTTGCCTGCCAGACTGCCATCAGGCGCGGCGCGCAGGGCGGCCATGCTTGCAAAATGCACGATGTCGGCGGTCATGCCCTCTGCCGGAGTGGCACCGGAAAAGCCCAGCGCGGTCAGCACCATCTCTTGCGCGAATGGCGAAACAATGCGCGCCCGCTCCTCGCCGCGCACCCATGTCTGGATCGGGAAAGGTTCATTGACGACATTCTCGAAACCGCGCGCCCGCAGCCATTCCATCGCCCAAGCCCGTGCGCGTGCCTCATCGGGTGTTCCGGCGAGGCGCGGGCCGATTTCGGTGGTGATTCCTTCAAGGAAGTCCCACGCAATTTCATCATGCGCGCCCGGCTCCAACCCGTAACGGGCATCGTATCTTTGGGCGGCGGCAGTTGCGGGAATGGCGAGGCTAAGCGCGGCAAGCGCGAGAAGTGTCTTTTTCATGGCAGCAGTGGCTAGGCGAGCGCGCCGCGACTGCCAAGTCCCAAGCGCAAGCGCACGCACCATTAACTTGCTCAATTGGTGGTCACGCCCAATGCGACAAGGCTCCAAACGCCTTGCCCGCAGCGCCCGCAGCCCCTATCTGCGCAGCGAATTCTCACCACAACGAATTACCGAATCCGAAGGACCCGCCAGATGGCCGCTCAATACGCATATGTCATGAAGAACATGACCAAGACTTTCCCCGGCGCGAGCAAGCCGGTGCTGTCGGATATCAATCTGCAATTCTATCGCGGAGCGAAGATCGGTATCGTCGGGCCGAACGGTGCAGGTAAATCCACGCTCATCAAGATCATGGCCGGGATCGACACGGATATTTCGGGCGAGGCTTGGCCCGGCGAGAACATCACCGTCGGTTATCTTGAGCAGGAGCCTGAACTGGACGCGAGCAAGACCGTGCTCGAGAACGTCAAGGATGGCGCGCGCGGCACTGCCGACAAAGTGGATGAATACAATTCCATCGCCGCACAGATGGCCGAACCCGATGCCGATTTTGAGGTGCTGGGCGACCGCATGGCCGAACTGCAAACAGAGATCGACGCGGTCGACGGGTGGACGCTCGACAACCAGCTCGAAATCGCCATGGAAGCGCTGCGCTGCCCGCCGTCCGACAGCGGTGTGGAAAGCCTCTCAGGCGGTGAAAAACGCCGCGTTGCACTCACCCGGCTGCTGATCCAGAAGCCCGACATCCTGCTGCTCGATGAACCGACCAACCACCTTGATGCCGAAAGCGTCCAGTGGCTGGAAAACCACCTCAAGGAATATGCCGGAGCGGTGCTGATGATCACCCATGACCGCTACTTCCTTGATAATGTGGTGGAATGGATCCTCGAACTGGATCGCGGCTCCTACTATCCGTACGAAGGCAATTACAGCACCTATCTGGAAAAGAAGGCCAAGCGCCTGCAACAAGAAAGCCGCGAAGAGTCCGGCCGCCAGAAGGCGCTCAGCCGCGAACTCGAATGGATGCGGCAGACGCCCGCAGCGCGCCAGACCAAGTCCAAGGCGCGTATTCGCAAGTTCGATCAGCTGCAGGAAGAAATGTCCAACCGGAAGCCCGGAAAGGCGCAGATCGTCATTCAGGTGCCCGAACGGCTCGGCGGCAAAGTGATCGAAGCCAAGGGCATCTCCAAGGCGTATGGCGACAAGCTGCTCTTTGAAGACCTGTCCTTCATGCTGCCCCCCGGCGGCATTGTCGGCGTAATCGGCCCTAACGGCGCGGGTAAGTCCACGCTGTTCAAAATCCTGACCGGCAAGGAAACGCCCGATGACGGCAAGGTCGAAATCGGCGAGACCGTGCATCTGGGCTTTGTCGACCAGAGCCGCGACCATCTGAACCCGAAGAACAATGTGTGGGAGGAAATCTCCGACGGGCACGATTACATGAAGGTCAACGGCCACGACGCCAGCACCCGCGCCTATGTCGGTGCATTCAACTTCAAGGGCGCAGACCAGCAGAAAAACGTCGGCAAGCTGTCAGGCGGCGAACGCAACCGCGTCCACATGGCGAAAATGCTGAAAGAAGGCGGCAACGTGCTGCTTTTGGATGAACCGACCAACGATCTCGACGTAGAAACCCTGTCCGCACTGGAAGACGCCATCGAAAACTTCGCGGGCTGCGCCGTGGTCATCTCGCATGACCGCTTCTTCCTTGACCGTCTGGCAACGCATATTCTGGCGTTCGAAGGCAATAGCCACGTTGAGTGGTTTGAAGGGAATTTCGAGGCTTACGAGGAAGACAAGCGCCGCCGTATGGGCGATGCGGCTGATCGGCCTACGAAGTTGCAGTATAAGAAGCTGACTCGGTAAATTAGAAGCTGTCCTAGATCGTCATTCCCGCGCAGGCGGGAATCCAGTCTGGCCGTGGTGCTAGATACCGCTGGATCCCCGCCTCCGCGGGGATGACGAGGTTAAAAAAGCGACGATACGAGCTCGCGCGATTGAAGCATCCCTTCCCTACACGCGCCACATCACGCCATCGTCCGGCGCATGGCAACCTCGCCCACCTCCCACAAAAAGCGCCTCGCAACACGCGAAAACACCCCCGCCAGCCCGGTCAACTTTTCTCGCATTGAACACTGCTCCATGTGCTCCAAAAGAGCCGTGGTTGCGACGAACCGAGTGGTTTTGCGGCGCGATCCACGCAAATCCCAGTCGACAGGATGCCTTCAGGGCAAGTTCAGCCGTGTTCAGCTAAAACGATATCAACATGAACGGGAGCCTAAACGAGTGGTTCAGTTACCGGTCAGAACGAATCGTTACAAATGACGAACATTGAATACCAATTGTTACTTATCAGGGCCGCAGCACTCGGGCGGCATTGGTCAACATAGGGAGATGTTGCAATGCAACTCGCAGATCTTTTGAAAACATGCGGCATGGCCGCTCTGGCGGCCGCGATGGCGGTTCCTGCCATCCCCGCCGTGGCCTCTGCCGCAAGCGCTGACAGTGCTGCTGAAGAACAGCAGCGTGACCGTCAGGCTCGCCAAGACCGCCGTGGCAATCGCGAAACGCGTCAACAGCGACGCAGCAATCGTCAGGAACGCAGCACGCAGCGTCAAGGCAATCGTCAGGAACGCAACACGCAGCGTCAGGGCAATCGCCAGGAACGCAGCACGCAGCGCCAAGGCAACCGTCAGGAACGCAACACGCAGCGCCAAGGCAACCGTCAGGAACGCAACACGCAGCGCCAAGGCAAC
>JGI24025J20009_10001688_pt1 | contig 16474 bp, 18 predicted proteins | sample Cruoilmetagenom3_FD_20009 | JGI IMG/M metagenome (IMG submission 20009)
TAATTGATCTCCCTTATGGTAGTGGAACAAAGATAGAAAGACCTGATGACTTAGAGTTTCTTGCCCGAGAGTTTGAGAAACTATTTGATAAATTCAATATTAAGTGTGTAACACACAAGAGGATAATTAAAGGACCTGATGGTAGGGGGGTTGGACCATTTTTAGAAATGAGGGAGTGTTTAGAGATTCTAGAAAGGGCCGACGATTGCTCGGAGGATTTAGAAGATACTGTACTTGATATGGCAGCAACAATTTTTGAGCATACAGAAAAGGCTAAAAAGGGTATGGGTAAAAACTTTGCACTAGATTTACTAGATTCAGGGAAAGCTCTTAAGAAATTCTGGGAAATTGCCAAGGCTCAAGGTGCGAAGAAAGAACTAAAATCAACCGATTTAGAGGTAGGAAAAATCACTCATGAAGTGAAATCTCTTAAAAGTGGTGTGATTAAAAGTCTTGATACAAGAGAAATAGTAGAGATAGCAAGATCTCTAGGTACACCAATGATTAAGGAGGCGGGAATACAATTTCATAAGGTACAAGGAGATAAGGTTAAGAAAGGAGACGTACTTATAACTCTCTATGCAACTGCAGAGGATAGAATGGAGGAAGGCCTTAAGGCTGTTGATTTGGAGAAGCTTTATCAGTTCTAAGCCTTTTTATTAGAGAGACTGTTAAAGAGAGGAGTAATATTACTAAAAAGATAGTTATCGATATCGGGAGTATGATTATTAAGGCTTTTCCGATAGGGGTTGTTTTTACAACCATGTTTACCATTTCTCTTGTTGAATATTCATCGCTTTCAAACTGAATTTCCGAGTATGACAGAAGATTTGTCTCGTTCGTTATTGATTCTTCTGTGATAGGGTATACTTGAATTTTAAGATTATCGGATTCTTGAGAGAATGAATCTGCAGAAAATATCTTTAATCTCCTATCTTCGTCATTGTATTGTGTACTTAGAAGGATAAGGTCAATATTTGGTCCGATTTTCATATTCTCTCCCTCATAAGTGGGATCAATACTCAGCCAACCATATTCTGGAATCCATGCTTGTACCCAAGAATGGCCTGCTTCAGCATAGCTGTCCTCCCCGCTGCTTGAGTACCCAAAAGCTATCCTAGAAGGGATCCCTTGTGCTCTTAAAATCGCTGTTAAGGAGTCAGCATACTCCATGCAGACTCCAATTCCTGAATCAAGGGCATCTTTAGCTCCTTTTCGTCTGTTTTCTGCTAAATTATCAATCATACTATCATCATAGGTTAGAGCCTCTCCTATATATGTATAATCTGCTCTTATTATCTCTTCTACGCTTTCTTTCTCTTCTAGCAATTTTGCTGCTTCAGACTTTATATAGGAATCGTTTACCTGCCAAAATGAACCTGATTGCAAATACTTACTAAGATTCAAATCTGAATTTATCTCCTCTTTGTATTCTTGATATGAAATATCTGGTATTTTGAAACCCTCTTCGAGAGATGGTTGTCTAACCAGATATAGCCGGAGACATATATCTCACCATCTTTGTTTGCAGGGACCTCGAGAGTTGCAATAACATTCCCCTCATTATCCATCACAATTTTTTTCGGAGTAGGGTTGATTTCTTCTATCTTTACCCTCTGGTTGGTTTCACCAAAGTCTCTAGGTATTGCCATCTCATATATATTTGTAGATATCGTCTGAACATTTTGTGAGTATTTTTCGGGAATAATGTTATCTGTCTTTTCAGTCAGTAAACTAATTTTGAATCTATATATTAGAGAGGTTCCAAATTCTAATAGGATGGGGTGATCAATTCTACTTTGAGAATCAAAAGAGTATACAATCATTTCGCCTTGGTCACTTTTTTGATATTTCTGAGGGGATATTTTCGCAAGTTCTGGGATATTCTCATCTACAATAATGTCTAGATTGTATGTAATCTTAGTCTTAGTACCACTTGATTGGTCTACCTGTTCAAGTTTAGTATCTTCGCTAAGTGCAGGATACTCGATTTTAATTAGTCCACCACTGTTTGTAACATATTCATGGACATTGTAATTTACATATACAGTATAGTTATATCCATGTTTTGTTTCAGTATAGTTGGGGACCTTTACATACATCCCTTCCCCAATATCTAACTCTTCAACAGAGTATTCTATCGAATCTCCACCTCTATTCGTAACCCTTATAGAGTCCTTTTTGAATTCTCTCTGCTCAAGAACTTCTGAATCTTCTTTTCCAATGGGATCTGGAATATGAAATATCTGTTCCCCTTGTGCAGAGAAGTAGTAAGAACTATTCTCTATCTCTCTGTTAAACATGATCTCTACATCGACATAATCATTTCCAGTCACATAGTGGAGTATTGTATCCTGTGTGATGTAGAAATCGTACTCTGCACCGAGGGCATAGCTTTTTAACAAAAAAAGAGATGCGAATGACAGGACTATGTATAGTATCTTCTTGGACAGTTTCATTCCTAATATATTACTTTAGAATTAAATTGTTTTAAAGTGGTATAATCCAGGGGTTAAAATATATTCTAAACAAAGGGAAATGTCTAATGTTGTGAGATCACACACACTATCTTTGGGGATAGTGGGATTGCCAAATTCAGGAAAATCTACACTTTTCAATGCACTTACTAAAAAGTCTGTTCCTGCAGAGAACTATCCTTTTTGTACTGTAGATAAGAATATAGGGGTAGTAAAGATACCTGACGAGAGACTGGATAGGCTAGCGGCATTCCTAAGCTCTGAAAAGATAGTTCCATCCTCTCTATGACCTTTGTTGATATAGCAGGATTAGTTAAAGGTGCCTCTAAGGGAGAGGGACTTGGTAATCAGTTCTTATCACATATTAGGGAGGTGGATGTGATCTTGTATGTACTAAGGGCTTTTCCAAGTGAGGAAATTGTTCATGTATACAATCGAGTAGATCCTATCGATGACTTTGAAATAGTACAAGCAGAACTAATTATGAAGGATATCGAAGTCTTAGAAAGAAGGTATGACACGATTAAGAGAAATAGTAGGTCAGGTGTTACCGAGAAGATTCAATTAGAATTAGATACTCTTAAAAAGAGTATTCAATGGTTGGAAGAGGGAAAACCTGTGATAGATATGAAATTGAATAAGGAAGAGAGAAACATCGTAGACAACATGTTTCTGCTAACAAATAAAGAAAGGGTATTCATTTTAAATACAAAAGAGGGTATTAATAGCGAAGAATTAGAAAAATGGGAAGAAGAGTTAGCCAAGATTTTAGGAGATAAAGAGAAAAAGTATATTCTTAAAGTTGATGTAAAGCTTCTGTCTGATTTAGCAGATATGAAGGAGAAAGAACTTGATGAGTATATTGAACTTTTAGGAAAGAAGCCCCTAACGATTGAAGATGTAATAAAGAGTGCTTATAGAAGGCTGAGTCTGATTACCTTCTATACGGGCTCATCTAAAGAGTGCAATGCTTGGAGCATAGAAAAAGGGGCTGACATTAAGAGTGCTGCTAGTGTAATACATACTGATCTTGGCAACAACTTTATTACCGCCGATGTTGTGAATGTTAGAGAGATGATTGATATTGAAGGGTGGAATAAGGCAAAGGAAGCAGGGATAGTTAAAAACCATGGGAAGGAGTATATAGTTAAAGATGGTGATTATGTAATCATACTTGCTAATCAGTAGTATTTGAAGCAGATTATTTAATCAGGGAGATTAATGGGGAATAGGAAATCAGAATTGGGAACTGAAACATCGGGTCAGAAAGAATATAATATCCATACAGTTGTCATAGAGGGGGAGATTTATCCAATGGGATATAGGGTTGTTACAGAGGATTTACAATCTCTTGGATTAAGGGGAAACCCTAATATTATAAAGTATTCTGTTGGTGAATGGTTTCGTTTACTACCCGAAGAGATAGAGGAGGGGAAAGGTGACTGGGGTGGTATTTGGTTGGCAAGAACTCCATCTAAGGCGAAAGAATATAAGAAATATATGAGAGAAAAACATGCTACCCAAACAAGAGTATTTAGAGCTGCTGTCGGGGATATTTTGTTCTGTAATAGCGGGCGAATCAAGACGGACGCGATGTTAATGTTTGAAGAGATTATGATTGACTAGTAGAAACTTTGAAATCCTTTCTAAATAATGCTAACATTCACCTGCCTATTGTGTGGAGTATACATTGAGATTGTTGTGTAAAGTGACTTTTTCTGATAAAATCCACTCGCTAAGTTAGAGATAGTAAATATACAGATGTTAGTAGAGAAAGAGAAGAAAATGAGAAATTATGAATTAATGGTTGCTTTAAAGCCATTACTTCCTGATGATTTACGGAAGAGTCTTCATAAAGAATTCATAAAGATGATGTCTCAAGATGGGGGAAAAGTAGTAGATGTTGATGTTTGGGGGAAAAGATACTTATCCTACAAAATTGATGGTCAGAATGAGGGCTATTATATTGTTTACAATTTCAAGAATCACCCTGGGAATATAAATGAGATGAAAAGGCAATTACAGCTTAAACAAGAGATTCTTAGATTTATGATTCTTGAAGTTGAAGAGCCTAGTCAGATAGGAAAAAGAATTAAAAAGAAACAGATAGAGATTTAGTTTACTATTTTTTAATTTTTGGTTGTTAAAATTAAAGATAAGTTTAAATTATTATATATAAAGAGATGGCGGTAAGATCGTTAAATAAGGTTCAGTTAATTGGCAATTTAACAAGAGATCCTGAGATGAGGTATACCAATAATGGTACTCCTGTAGTTACTTTTGGGGTAGCTACTAACAAATCTTGGAAGGATCAGGAGGGGAATGTAAAAGAGATAGCAGAATTCCATAATATTGTTGCATGGAATAAAATTGCAGAGATATGTCAGCAGCTTTTAGCAAAGGGAATGAAGGTATATATAGGGGGGTCTCTTACTACTAGGTCTTGGGAATCGGATGATGGTTCCAAAAGATATAAAACCGAGGTTAGAGTTGATGATATGATACTACTTGATAGTAAGGGGAAGAATGGTGTCGGTATGGATGAATCTGAAGTGCCAGAGGATCAAAGCAAGGAAGAGGTGTCTTCTGATGATGAAGAGGTCGCAGATGAAGACCCATTGGAAGATTCTGATTTACCATTTTAAATTTTAGTTATTGGTTTTAATGCCGAAGGAAGAGGAAGAGAAGCAGAACAAAGTAATAAATCCAAGTTTAAAGGATGTCTTTGATGAAAAGAGTGTAACTGGAGAGGACGATTCAGATGATAATAAGAAGAGGAGACATAGAAGGAGAAGGAGAGTGGTTCAAAATCTTTCATGTCCACTCTGTGACTCTGGTGTTAAAAGTGTTTCTTACAAAGATGTATACCAATTAAAGAAGTTTACTTCTGTTAGAGGTAAGATTATCTCTGTAGAGAAATCAGGAGTTTGTCACAAGCATCAAAAGCAACTTAAAAGAGCAATCAAAAGAGCACGATTTATGGCTCTTCTTCCTTACTCTGCAAATGAGTAGAGAAATCGATTTCAATAGGAGTGATATTTAAGAGGTCTGTTGACCTCTTTTGTTTTAAAATTTCTCTTTTACTGGTAAACTATGTATGCAATGGATAATCTGCCCATACTAAGAAAAAACGCATATCTAGATATCTTAATCAAAGATAACTGTATTTATGCTAACTTGGCATATACAGATGTTAAATCAAACAACACGTATGTTCTTTCAGATAAAACAGATCTTTCCCCACTTAAATTTAGACTTGATGATATAGTTTTTACCAAGGATTTTTGGTTTGAGTATTTTGATTCTTTGGAAAAGGTTCTCAATTGGGATATCGTAGATAGAGTATGGGAAGGAGCGTTTAAGGTAAAGGAGTTTGAGGAGGAGGGGATAGGAATATCTGGAATTAGATTTGTAGTGGATGATAATCAACCCTTTTTCAAAAATATTTATAGATCTGTTAAGCAATTTTCTAAAGATATTGTACTGCGTATGCTGGACGATCGATATATGGAGATATTACTTCAGGGTTTTCTTGATAGGCTAGGATATGAGGACATTATTTGGGTAGATTTAGATATTTCTCATTTTTCTTTGTATAGGGCAAGAAAGAACGAGAAAGATTCTTTTGTAAAAGCAAAAATTGATTGGAAGAATGAGATAGGGGTAATTGATTTCGTAAGGAGTTTGAAGTTACAGGCCTTTCTTGCAGTAGATTCCTCTTCAGAAGAGATTTCTAATAAATGGGCAAACTTTATAGCTCATAATCATAAATATATCTCCAATCCTGTCATTAATGATGTCCTGAGAGCTTTTACAACTCTACAACTGCTTTCCATAAAGGAGTCTAATTCAGAGAAATTTAATAACTTTGGGAGGAAGAGATCGGCAATATTCCTGTCTGGAAACATTTCAAATCTTCTAACAGAAGATTTCCTACTATTCTCCCTAATAGATGGACTAGAATTGGAGGGAATAATTGATCTCTTTGTAGATAATTCAAACAAGGTATTGAGTTTTGGGAAAAGCTTACTGAAGAGAGAGGAATCCAAGTCTGTCGTTGTATTTAAGAGAGATGTTCTCCCTTTTGCATATAAGGTAATAATTCCAGTAATACCTAAAAAGAGTAGAAATAAATCTATTTTCTCTGCAAAATTACTTTCACAAGAGTTTGATACACAGGAGGTATATGGTCTAAGTTCTAATCTGCAAGTAATTAATTTGCCAACCAAATATGAGAAGATATTAGTACAGGGAGAATTATTAAATGGAGCTTTTTTTTCTCATTTCACTTCTAACAATATAGAATTCCTTTCATCAAAAACGGATGTAGTATTTAAGAATATCGTTATCGATGCAAGGGAAAGGCCAATTGTGTATGGACCGAATGTTTACAAAAACAGGATTAAAATAAACACATGGAGTGATGGAAATAAGAAATAGAATATTCGAGAAATATTCAGAACATGAAATTGGAATACCATTGAAAGATGAAGATAGAGTGCTAGTACGCCAGGGAAAGATATCCGTAGGTAAAGAATTTCTTCATAGGTTTGTGAGTACACTAAAAAAGACAATAAATCTCCCAAAAGTTCTACATTGCAAGAAAACAGAATGTGAGAGGTTTGTAGCAAAAATTGATGGTGAGTATGTAGACAGAGGAGAGATAATTGCAAAGAAAACTTCCAAAGGAGGGCTCACCGTTACTGAGATTAAGTCCCCAATTACCGGGATTCTAGATCTTACAAGATTAGAATATGGATATATAGATATTCTAGGGGAGGAAAAAGAAACAGTATTGGAGAGTAATTTTGAAGCCGAAGTATTAGGTATTGACCCAATGGAAGGTCTTGTTATTAAATCGAATCTTGTTGCTATAGATGCAGTTGTAACCAGCCAAAGGAAGGGGAAGGTCTTGGGTAGACTGGACATATTGGGTGATGGGAAAAGTATTTTGAAAGAAGATATATTAGAAGATGATTATAGTGAGAGGATAGTTTGGGTCGGACCATATCTATACAGCTCTCTTGCTGTTGAACTTTTTGAGAGAGGAGCAGTTGGAGTTATAACATACGCGACATCATACAAGCAGTTTCGAGATATGGGATTACCTGTAGTTGTATTGGGGGGTTTTGGTTCTGTGCATTGTGATAATCAATTCCTTAAAACATTTCTTTCTCTAAAAGACAGCTATGCACTTATCGATAATGAAGAAAATCAGATCTTTGTTTTAAAGGATATTAACTTTAAAAATAACAACTGGTTCATTGAGAGTTATATTGGTCAAAAAATTATTTCGAGAGCAACTAGTACCTATGGATATATAGGAGAAGTGTCTGACTTTGAAGAAGAGAGTAAATCATTAATAATTGATTTTCCCAAAAAGGGTTCTGCGGTGATAAATATCGGGTTGGTTGACTTTATCGATTTGTAATAATTTCGTTTTTGATAATATAATAGAAGTCGAGTTTATTTTTAATTAGTACATCATGAGAAACGAGAAGAGAGGGGCTAGGATATTTGGTATTTTAATGCTTGCTGTTGTAACCTTTTGTGTCGGAGTAATATTTGGAAGGAATGTATCTCCCGAGGCTTTAGGAAGTCTCGATTTTGGAGGTACAAAAGAGATTGAGTTCTCTCTTTTCTGGGATGTATGGGATCTAATGGAGAAAAAGTATGTTGAGGATGATGCAGTATCTCAAGAAGAGAAAGTGTATGGAGCTGTTAAAGGCTTGGTTAATGCATATGGAGATCCTGCGACTGTTTTTCTAACTCCAGATGAGACAGAAGATTTTAATGCATCGAACCAAGGGAAATATTTTGAGGGAATTGGAGCAGAACTAGGATACGAAGATGGGAACATAATTATAGTATCACCTTTAGAGGGCTCGCCTGCTAAAAAGGCAGGATTAAAGCCTAGAGACTATATCTTAGCTGTCGATGATTATAAACTGCAAAACGGAGATAATATATATGAAATTGTTCAAAAAATTAGGGGAGAAGCTGGAACAAAGGTTGTTTTAGAAATTCTACATAAAGGGGAGATACAATCAACCATGGTTGAAATAGTTAGAAGTGAGATAACAGTACCCAGTATGGAGCTTTCATATGTTGGAGAGGATGAAGACATTGCACTGATAGATATAACGAGATTCACAGAAGCATCTCTAAATGTGTGGAATATAAAATGGAATCAAGTAGTTGAAGATGTCGTAGAGAGTGGTGTGGACAGGGTCTTAATCGATTTAAGGGGTAACCCCGGTGGGTATTTTGATGCTGCCGTGTATGCTGCAGATGATTTCCTAGATTCAGGGGTACTAATATCTCAGCAATCAGATGGGGATGGAAACATTCAAAATTTTGAGGCGGAGAGTGGGGGAGCTCTATTAGGAAAAGATATAGTAATAATGGTTGATGAGGGTAGTGCATCTGCCTCAGAAATCTTTGCGGGGGCATTACAACAAAATGATGCTGCAATAGTTATTGGGACAAAAACCTATGGTAAGGGTACAGCACAAAGTGTATTTGATTTGAATGATGGATCAAGTATTCATATCACTATTCTAAAGTGGTTACTGCCAGACGGGACATGGTTAAACAGAGAAAACTCAATTACACCCGATATTCAAATCGAAAACAGTAATGAGGATTTCGTAGAAGGGGTTGATAAACAGTATGAAAAAGCATTAGAATTATTAAGCAAATAATTTTTTAAGGAATTTAACAATGGAAGGAAAGGAGAAAAAACAAAGAAAGGAGGAGGGTAGGGAAGTTAAGAAGGGTCGTACCATATTGGATAAATACAAACATGTTAAATTATTTGGAATAGCGACACTAATCTTTACAACGGTAATTGTTTCTCTAACATCACTTTTGATTCTTATCAGATACTCAGAACCGATACAAGATTTTCTTCTGAATAAAGCAGCTGAAGTTGAGGAAGAGGATGTTTCTTTAACCATAACCGACGAAGAGAATGTAATAATAAATGTTGTAGAGGAAGTCTCACCCTCTGTTGTAAGCATTGCTGTAAGTCAGCTCACACTTAGATCTGGAGAAGGTCTTGTTGATGAGGTCAGCAATATTGGGACAGGCTTTATAGTTGACCCTAATGGTATTGTTATAACTAATCAACATGTTGTATCTGATACTTCAGCAACATATAAGGTAACCACCAGCGATGGCGAAGAATATGATATTGTTGAGATATTAAGAGATGATAGTAGTGATATAGCACTACTTAAGATAGATGCGACCTCTTTACCGTGTGTAAAATTGGGGGACTCAGACAACTTAATGGTAGGGCAAACAGTTATAGCTATAGGAACTCCGTTAGGAGAGTATGCGGGAAGTGTCACAACGGGAGTGATAAGTGGGTTAAATCGTTCTGTTAGTACATCTTCAGGATGGTTTGGTGTGACTACAAAAACATATGAACAGGTTATCCAAACGGATGCTGCTGTTAATCCAGGCAATTCTGGGGGACCTTTAATTAGTACCGAGGGGAAAGTTGTTGGAATTAACTTCGCAACTACAGCAAATGCAGATAATATATCATTCGCTTTGCCAGTAAATACAGTCAAAAGGAGACTAGAAGAGTATAGAACCTATGGTAAATTTATCAAACCTTACTTAGGAGTATCTTACAGGATAATCTCCGAGTATGAGGCTATATACTATCAAGATGTTGTTGCTGGAGCTCTAGTCATAACAGTAGACCCTAATGGGCCTGCCGCTGAAGCAGATATCCAAAGAGGTGATATCATTACAAAAATAGAGAATGAAGACGTTGGACAATCTCTTAGCTTTACAATACAAAGCTATGAAGTGGGGGAGGAGATCTCTTTAGAGATATGGAGAGAGGGGGCAACTCAAACAGTAAAAGTCGTTTTAACAGAATCCGACTAAAATAGAACTTTGATAAAGCGGTATTTATCAAAACAGTCTTTAAATTTGTTGACTTCGGCTTTTGGGAAGTGCTTTTTTATTAAGGATAGAGTATCTTCGAATGTTCTTTCATCAGTTTCAAGATACATTGCTTTTAGGAGGAGCTTTTTCTCTTCAATCTGTTTAAACAGTCTTTTGTACATATCTAGGCCATTTTCCCCTCCATCTAGTGCGAGTTTAGGTTCATATTTTTTTACACTATCATCTAACTTTTCATATTCTTGAGTAGGAATATATGGGAGATTTGCAATTAAAAGGGTTGAGCCTTTAACTCTAGGTAATTTCTTTATAAGGTCGCTAGATATCCATTTAATTCTTTTCTTTTCAAGTAGTTTTTTCTCATTCTTTCTGGCAATTTTTAATGCTCTTTTGGAAATATCTATTCCATGCATAGAATAAAGCTTGTCTGTTTTTAGCTCTTTCGCGATAGAAATAATAATACAACCAGAACCTGTTCCAACATCTATTATGTTTTTTATATCCAATTCTTTTATTATTTCAAGAGAATCGCTTACAACTTTCTCTGTTTCTATACGAGGAATCAATGTGTGTGTATTTACTATGAAGTCCATTCCACAGAAATCTGCTATACCACAAACATATTCCCAAGGCTCGTTCTTATAAAGTCTCTTAAGTATATCCTCCTCTTTCTTGCTTTTNTTTCCTTCTAGGAATTTTACAATTTCTCTGGATATACGGAGTGAATCTGGATACTTAATTCTCCTAAGCATCTTTCGGATTCTAAAAATTTGTGCTAGATTACTTCCCATTTTTTATAGCTTCCAATTGTATTCCCTCCTTCACATCGTTAATTATTTCCTCCAAATCTCCGTACATTATTGACTCAATATCATGCCATGATTTCTTTATTCTATGATCAGTTACTCTGTTTTGTGGGAAGTTGTAAGTCCTTATTTTTTCAGCTCTCATAGCCCCACCAATTTGAGAAGACCGAAGATTCGATCTTTTAGAGTCTTCTTCTCTTTTCTTTTTNTCATATAGTCGGGAGCGTAAATTTGCCATTGCTTTCTCTTTATTTTGTGCTTGATGCTTTGTTTCTTGGCAACTAACCACAATATCTGTAGGAATATGTGTAATCCTGACCGCAGAGTCTGTTCTATTAACACACTGCCCTCCAGCACCTGTTGCCCTCATTACATCAATTCTCAGGTCCTCTGGCTTGATCTTTATATCTATATCATTAGCCTCTGGCATAATCGCCACAGAAGCGGTTGAGGTATGGATTCTTCCAGAGGATTCCGTTACTGGAACTCTTTGAACTCTGTGAACACCGCTTTCATATTTCAATTTGTTATACACATCTTTACCCTCTATTTTGGCAATTATCTCTTTGTATCCTCCGATTTCTGAAGTGTTGCTATCAATTGTTTCAACCCTCCAACCTTGTTTTTCAGAGTAGCTTCTGTACATTCCAAAAAGATCTCGAGCAAAAAGAGAGGCCTCCTCTCCCCCAGCTCCCGCCCTTATCTCAATTATTACGTTCTTGTTATCATCTTCATCACTAAATTCCCTTTCAATTTGCATTCTTTTAATTTCTTCATCAAATTTTTGTATACTTTTTTCTAGCTCTTCAAGCTCAACCCTAGCTAGTTCTTTTAATTCAGCATCACTTGATTGGTTAATTATTTCCTTCGCATCTTCATATCTTTGTATTTGGGTGTTTAACTCTTTGATCGTATTGAAGAGTCCAGTGTAGTAAGCTAAGTCTGCACTTAGTTTAGACATATCAACGCCGGTATTATGTGCTTTCTCCATCTGTTTCTCTAAGGATTTTTTCTTCTCTTCTGGCTCTTGGATATTGTACTTTTTCTTTAATACTTGGGTGTCCATCTATATGGATGATATCATTTTAATGGAAATAATTGGAGTTTCTTACTTTGAGATATTTGCGTTAGCAAGCATATCTTTAAGAGTAAGTGAAGAGGATGGTTTTTTAGGCGAGTCTTTCTTACTTTTCCTCTTCTCCATTTTCTCTCTTTTACTTCTGAAAGACATCTTTGCACTTTTCTTAGCTCTCTCCTCAAATCTCTTAACAATATTATTCTCTAGAAGCTTCTGTTCACCAGTATAAAAGGGGTGACATTTAGAACAGAGTTCTACTGTTATCTCGTCACTATCTACTGTAGAACCTGTTACAAATCTGTTCCCACATGAACAAGTTACTTTTACCTCTTTGTTGTATTTTGGATGAATATCTTTCTTCATAGCGGTTAGGATTATATCAGAAGAGCAGGGGAGTGTCCATAAAAGTGATAGAAAAAAGGGGGATATACCCACCTTTTAGTATTTTGAGACTTTACTTAATCTTAATCTTTTTGTTTCCCGATTCTTCGGTTTTGGGGAGTGTTACTGTCAATACACCATCCTCAAATGTTGCTTCAACTGCATATGGATTTACAATTGAAGGAAGATTAAAGTTTTGTGAGTAGGAGCTCTCTTCCAGAGTCCTCTATTGATCTAACAGGAGTGTATATAGGCTCTTGGGGCTTCTTGTTTATTTTTACTATCTTCATAATGTTTAAAATATTACAATTTAAATATATATAATTAGCAAAGAATATTGCCGAGTGCTAGTTATGTTAAGAGTTAAGGGCATTGATTTTTTCAGAGTAAGAAAATATACTAGTAAGAGAAGATGAAATATTCAAAAAAGATACAAAACAGAGTAAGTAGGGTTGAAGGGCAGATAAAGGGGGTTAAAAAGATGGTTTTAGGGAATGAGAATGAAGATAGAGTAATGATTCAATTACAAGCAGTCATATCTTCTCTAGAGAGTTTAAAGATGCAATTGATTAAGGAACAGATGAAACAGGCTCTAGTAGAGGATGTTAAGAAAACATTAGAGCTGTCTGATTGATAACTCAAAATTATTACTGTAAGATACTGCCCAAGTATAAATTAGTTAGAAAGTAATATGAAGATTAAAAATCTCGGATGGTCTTCCTTTGAACTTAGTACCGGAGATATTACTATCATAACGGATCCGTCAGCACTAAAAGAGAGTGGATTAAGTTTTAGGAAAAGTAGTACCGACGTTGTTTTGTTTTCTCAGCCTAAACTTTTAGGAAAAGATAAAATCATCAAATCAAAAGGATTAACAAAAAAGATTGTTCCTGATCATAGGGAAGAGATTATTGAGATATCCGCACCCGGAGAGTATGAGATAGGGGGGGTAATGATACGAAGGGGTGTAGATTCTCCCTTCTATACTATCGATGAGGCTGTTTTAAGGGTTGTATATATGGGATTAGTCGATGATTCTTTGGATGTTTCTTTAACAAAAGACATAGGGGATGTAGATGTATTAATTCTACCGATTGGAAATGGTGACCTATTTTTAGCCTATGATAAGATTGAAAAGATTTTAAGCTATATAGATCCCACTATATTACTGCCTTGTGCATACAAACAAGAAGGTTTGAAAGTAGGGAAGGAATTGAAGACTAAGGATGAATTTATCAAACACTTCGGATTTAGAAATGTCTCAGAAGAAAGTTACCTAAATGTTAAACCATCACCAGAACAAGATAACAAGAATATTCAAGTAATANTTCTTAATTAGGGGATAGATGAANAGAGTACCNCCTCAAAACTTAGAAGCAGAGAAATCAGTTATAGGATCTGTTTTGTTGGATAAAGATGCCCTTATTGAAGTTTCGGGTTGGTTGCGACCCGAGCATTTCTATGATGATAGACATAGGTTGATATATGAAAATATCTTAGAACTTTTTGAGGATGGCTTACCTATAGACCTTGTTACTATTTCAGACAAACTAAAGAAGAAGAGAATTCTAACAAAGGTTGGTGGGAGAGCATACCTTACAGACCTCGCTTCCTTTGTTCCTACCTCAGCACATGCAAAAGAGTATGGAAATATTGTTAAAGAGACTGCAACAAGAAGAGGATTAATATCTTCTGCTACGGAAATAACACAGCTCTCATATGATGAAGAGTTAGATATTGCAAATGTAATAGATAAATCCGAGACCTTAATCTTTGATGTAGCTCAAGCGGGTATAAAGAGCAACTTTATACATATTAAAGATCTTTTAAAGGATGCATATGAGCGAGCTGCTAATGCGAAAAATACCGATGATTACTCCGGTATATCTACTGGTTTTAGAGAATTAGATGTATTGTTAGGAGGATTTCAAAAATCTGATCTTATCATTGTTGCATCAAGACCATCCGTAGGAAAAACATCTTTGGCATTAGATATGATGAGACATGCTGCACTGGTTGAAAAGAAGAAAGTGGCTTTCTTCTCTTTAGAAATGTCCAATATGCAGATTATGGATAGATTATTAGGTATGCAATCAGGGATTCCTTTCTGGGAAATTAGAACAAACAAATTAACGGAAGAAAAGGTTGTCAAATTGGCAAACACTATGGGTGAGTTAGCAGATGCTAATATCTTTGTTGATGATATGGCTGGGCAACACATCAATCAGGTACGTACTAAAGCTAGAAGACTTGCCTTAGAGCAAGGTGTTGATATAGTGTTTGTTGATTACCTTCAGTTAATGCATGGAAATAGTAGAGAGAGTAGAACATTAGAAGTTGCGGAGGTCTCTCAAGGATTAAAAAACCTTGCCAAAGAGTTAAGTATTCCAGTCGTAGCACTTTCTCAATTGTCACGTGCGATAGAGCAGAGGCAGAGTAGAAGACCCCAACTTTCAGATCTTAGAGAATCAGGCTCGATAGAGCAAGATGCTGATGTAGTAATATTTTTAGATAGGGAAGAGACTTGGAATCCTGAGACTGAAAAGAAGGGAAGTGCTGATGTCTTTATTGCCAAACATAGAAATGGTCCGACCGGAATTCTTGAGCTTGCATTTGTTAAAGAGATTGCAAGTTTCAGGAATTTGTATAAGGGTAAGGATTAATGTGTACAATATTTACTTTCTTAGGATATAATGTACGAGTCTAGGTCGAGTGGTGGAATTGGCAGACACGTGGGACTCAAAATCCCATACTAGCAATAGTGTGAGGGTTCGATTCCCTCCTCGACCATTTTTAAAATAATTAGGGTATAAACATGGATTTAGAGGAGTTTATACTGTCCATATTTAGTTTTGCAGGTAGTATTAATTTTAATATGTTTGGTATTGTCTTAGCGATTATATTAATCATGTTTTGGTTAATAATGATAGGCTGGGTATGGATAGACTCGGGTGAAAGAACCTCAAAGGGTTTGGCGAGATTTGGATACCTATTACTTATACTGTTTCTTAATATTCCAGGATTAATAATATATCTAATCGTTAGACCAAGTGAAACCATAGAAGAAATCTACTGGGCTGATTTAGAAAGAAGATATCTGAAATATGAGACAGCGGAGCTAGGAGACTGTCCGAAATGTGGATATCAACTCTTACCTGGTTTCGTTTTCTGTACAAACTGTGGTCACAGGATAAAGAGGAAATGCCCGAAGTGTGGTGTTCTAGTAAATAAAGATCATAAATATTGTGAATTTTGTGGGATACAAATAAGAACGAGAGTTGCTACAAAAGAGAAATACCCAGACGTTGAAGTTATGGAAAAGCAGATAAAAGCAACTAAAGAACATGCTACAGAAACCGTTGAATCAAAAAGGACGAGATACAAAACGGGTCAAAGTTTTGTAGTGAAGCTAGGCCAAGCAATCTTAGGAATCTTTTCTAAGGCTAAGGATAAGGCAAAAGAAGTATTAAAACTAGAGAAAAAAGAACCTGCTGAGAAAGAAAAGAAGAAAAAGGAGAGAGGAACCAAAGAAGAAAAGGCAAAGCAAGAGCATGTCGAGAGAAAAAAGAAGAAAGACAACCAAAATATGAAGAAGCATATAAAGAAGGCAAAAGAGAAATCAAAGAGTAAACAACAAAAGAAACCCAATAAGGGCAAAAAAGAGGAATAATTTCTGGATAGAATGGTTACATATACATGGAAACGCTGTACAGGACAAAAGAATTAATCCAAGGTGTCCCCCAGATAGTTATCTTTCTATTCATAGCTCTATCTGGATTATACGTGTTTTGGAGAGGTTGTTCAGAATC
>JGI24025J20009_10001695_pt1 | contig 16439 bp, 10 predicted proteins | sample Cruoilmetagenom3_FD_20009 | JGI IMG/M metagenome (IMG submission 20009)
TGCGCAGCCAGAAACAATTGTTGAAGGGCTGGTTCGGCGCCCATTGATCCACCCACAGGTCACTGCCCTTGCCGAATTTTTCCAGCAGCGACGCCTGCATCCGCCGGTCAAACCGGGTTTCATCGCCGCCCTCGGCGGCAGAATCCCCCAGATGCTTGTCAAACTTTGTCAGCACCAGAAACAGCACACAATCGGCCTGCGCGCGCAATTCAGGCGTGGCGCCATGGGTGCTGCCAATCCAGTTCTGCACCAATCCCGGCAGGTCCACCGTTTCCATGTTGCTGTCGGGCACACACAGCAACATCGACGTGATTTCCTGATTTTGCACATAGCGGTCAAACAGATAGGCCACCTTGCCGCGCAGCAACAATTCCGGCAGGATTGCATCCGGTTCGGCGAATGCCTTGCCCAGATCCTGTTCAAACCGGTTGCGCGCGCCGGGAAAATCCAACAGGTCGGTCTCGGCAAATATCTGGCTGGGCAGGCTTTGCATCGGCAACACCAATTCTGCCGCCAGACCGCAGATCACAGACCGCGGCAGCGTTGCCTGCCGCCCCTTGGCGGTGGTCAGCGTCAGCGGCGCGCCATCCGCCGCCCCNGTCAGGGTTTTCACGTCGATGATGGAACTGTCGCGCGGCNCCAGCGCATCCAGCCCNGCAAACACCTCGTCAGCGTNATCCAGTTGCGCCAGGGCCTGCGCCATCCGCAGGTAGAGGTCGGAGAATGGCTGATGCCCGCCCCAAAGCAGGCTGAAAAACCCGGCGCGATCGACCGCCGACAGGCCGGGGGCAATCCGCGCGGCCTCTTCCCACAAGGGGCGCAGCGCGACACCGTAAGCCTCGCGGCCAAAGGCGGCATCAATATATTCGCCAATCTCGTGCACGTCATCATAAGTCAGCCCCGGCTGATCCGCCCCGCTGCGCGCCTTGAAGCTGTCCAGATGCGCGGTGATTCCTGCCGGTTCCGGGCTGGGTTCTGATCGGTCGCCATCCATGAAGAAACTGTTGACGAGGGTGCGGATGATATCCGCCTCGCTAAGCAACGTCAGGCGGATCGGAAAGCCCGCAGGGGTTGGGGTTTTGGCCATGGTGAACCGCGTGACCAGCCCGGTGCTTTCGCCTTCGCCTTCGGGGTTGATCTCGCGGATGTAATCCAATGCGCCGCCGGGGCCGTCAAAATCCACCACCAGCGGCCCGTTTTCCGGCCGCGCCAACACCGAAACCAAAAATGATTTCCCCGCCTGACTGGGGCCAAACACACTGACCGACATCCGGGTCTGCGCCGCGCGCGCCAACCGCCGGGCGCGCCGCCCGGTGCGGCGCATCATCTGCACCAGCGATTTGGTTTCCGCGCCGACCAAAGCGGCATTTTCAGGGTCTTCCACCCAGGACAGCGCCTGCCCGGTCAGATCGGCAAGCCCGGCGCAATCCTCGGCCAGCTTTTGTTGTTGTTGCGTGCTCATGCGCATGATCCCTTCACAACCGGAACAGGCCGGTGTCAATCCAATACTCGTCCTCAAACCCCAGCGTGTGCAGGCGCAGCGCAACCTCGTTTGGCTTCATCGACGTGCCTTCGCTGTCTTCCACCTCGGTCACGGCAAAGGCCTCGCGCATCGCTTCGCGGCGCAGCACGGTGTCTGATGTTTCGCGATCCGGGTCATCGTCAAAATCCGCGCGTTCAAACGTCACCTTCAGGGGCGCGCGGGCCTGGGCCGACTGGGTTGCAAAATCCAGCCGGTACAACGGAGTCGTCGTCCAGCGTTCCAGCGGTAATTGCCGTGACCCCAGATGCACCGGCGTATACATGGTGATGGTCGCCAGCATATCCCCCGCCGTTTTGCGCGCATCAAGATCGACATCGCCAAACAGCACCCTGTCGCCCATGATCTGGCCAGAGCTGTCCATTTCGCCAATGTAACGCGCCGTCGATTGCATCCTAAACGCGGATGTCATCACCTTGAAATTCGGAATCCGGCTTGCGGACAGGGCAATCAACATGCCGCCCACCGCCACCGTCGATTTCGGATCACCAATGCGCTGGGTTACGGGATCGCGGAACGGATACCAGCGCCCGGTTTTATAATCATGCATCGAGATCAGGCGATGCGGCGGCACCACCATCATTTCCTCGATCACCGAGCGCACCGCAGGCAGGCGCGATGGCCGCCCCGTCAGCAACACCACATCCACGCCCAGATGGTCGATCACCTCGGCCAGATTGCTTAGGGCTTTCTGGAACACCTCGCGCGCGATGGCATCGACATCCTCGCGGCTAAAGCGCAATGCAACCTCGCCCAGGGTGAACCCATCGGCTCCCAGCCCCTGCGCCGCCTCTTCGATATAGGCGATCAGGGTGGCGGGCACGGTCTGATCCGCCTCTGGCGCGTCATCCTCGCCCTGTTCCAGCACCAGCACATCGCTGACCGGCAGGCTAAGCGGTTCGAACTCTCCTGCGGTTTCGCAGGCCTTCAGGATCGCCACCGCCAGCGGCATCAACACCCGCACCGCAAATTGGCGGCGCTTTTGCACGCTTTGCTGGTCCAGCCCGCCGATATCGCCGGTAAACAGCTCGCGCAGCTTTTCGCCGGCAAACCGCCCGCCTGCGCCTTCGATACTGGCCTGCAGCCCCGGCAGGATGATCGCCGCGATCACCCGTTGCAGCAATTCGTCGCCAGCGACGCGAAACCCTTCGCGGAAATCCTGATGCGGGTGCAGCACCCGGCCGGCCTCGCCCCAGAAGGTTGTGACCATCAGATCGGTGGTGCCGCCGCCAATGTCGATACAGGCCAGCCGCAGTGACGGTTCCGGCGTGCCCCCCGGTTCCATCGCCCGCAGCGTGCCTTTCAGGGCCAAAAACCGGTCAATCCGCCCGTCGAATTTCTGCGTCAGCTCGGAATAGAGATAGACCAATTGTGTACAGCTTGCCTCGTCCCATTCCACAATCAGCTCGGGCATCCGCGAGACCGCGCTTTCGCCGTCCTTCAGCCCCATCATCGACCAGACCAGCGCCAGTGCGCCCTTGGCCTTGGACCGGATAATCGCCTGTTCCTGCGCCGTGGTGGCGGTGGGCAGGGTCAGAATGATCCGATCCAGCCGACGCGGCAGTTCCGATTGCGGGCGGCGGGCCCGACTGGCAGGCGCATTCACCTGGATCAGCGCATGGGCAATGATTTCCGCCAGCATGAAGCCAAACAGCGAGGCGCGNGCAAACCTTGGCCGNATCGCCGGGGTTTTNNGCGTCTTGCCGCGTGGGCGCAGCCCGGCGGATTCATCCGCTGTGACCTGTTCCAGAACATCNCCCGCCTCGTTCAGATGGCGCATCGCGGCGCGCAGGGATTTCGGCAGGTTGTTGGGATCAGAATGGTGATGAAACCGCCAGTCCTGCTGCACCGGCGTGTCATCCCACAAATAGCGTTTCGGGCTGGACAGCCCCGACGCCGTTTCCGTGCCCTCTTCGCCCGCCACCAGCCGCAGCGCCTCGGGGCCGATGCGCACGAAACTGGGCCACACGAACCCGTTGCGCCGCCCCGACCGGCTGGCGAAACGTTCATCGCCCATCCGGTGTTCCGAGAATTCCACCCGGCTTTCGAACAGCCCGGAATAGTGGAATTCCGGCCGCGACAGATCACGCACCTCAAGCGGAAAGGACCGCGCCAGATCCAGCCGGGTTTCGCCGGGAAACCGTTCAATCAAAATGCCGCAGGTGCGCGAATTGCCCACATCCAGCACCAGATCCACCCCCACTGGTGTCACGCTTTCGCGGCTGGAAACCGTGTTGGCAAACCGGATTTTCGGCACTGTCACCGCGTGATCCACCAACCGCAGATAGGCCAGATAACGCGCCCAATGTTCGAACTTATGCGCCAACCCGTCACGGGTGATCCGCCGCCCCGGACGTTCTGCGCGTTTGTAGGACATGAACAGCTCTTCCAGCCAGTCAGACACCCATTTCTGCAAATCCAGCATCTCGCCCGCGTTGTCCGGCTCTAACCGACGCAGGAACCAGTCCATCCGCGCCGGGTCCGATACAAACCTGAAATCACGCGACTTTTCCGCATCCGTCCGGTCCGGTGCGAGATACTGAAAACTTTGATCACCCGCCATCAGCGCGGTATCCAGCGCCAATTGCACCCGGTGGGTGTGGCCCGTGACCGGATCAGGGCTGGCCAGTTCCACGGTGCGCATCCGGGCCCAGCTGGACGGGCCGGGATCAAATTTTTCCTCGCCGCCCGCGCCGCGATCATTGCGCACCCGCAACACCGGCACCGGCACCCATTTGTTCAAAAACGGCTCCAGCGCCGCGACCGGGCGCACCGAATAGGGATCATCGTCAGCACTGCCGCCCGCCTCAATCCCTTGATCCGTGTCCGCATCACCGGTCAGCGGCAGCAACGCCCATTCCTCGCGATCCGCATCGCCACCGACAGCCCGCTCGATAAACCGGGCGTTCTTTAGCTCCTGCGCGTCCAGACGAAAGCCGAAATCAAGGATCTGACTGCCCGAATAGGGCACCAGAGTGATCTCGTCCCGCCAATCGACCAGCTGCGCCAGGTGTTCAGAATGCTGCATCGTGCCTACCTTGATATACTTATGTTGACGGTCCATTCGCGCGCACCTGGCCCCAATATAGCGGAATAGCTGTGCGATGGCCCATTTTTGCGCAGAACGTGCAGTGTTATCGGCTTGTCGCCCACCGTCCGGTCCGCCCGCAGATGCGCGCGCACCTTGTAAAGCCCCGGCAGCGCCGCGTCAAAAACGATGTTTTCGAGCGGGTCAGAGATCGGGGCGTCAACAGCCGCATTGGCGTCCAGATCCAAACGACCATTGCAATCCTCTCGATTGNNNAAGGAAANCTCTTCGCCGGTTGGGCAGGTCACATAGAGATCGACATCATCTGTGGTGCCCCATTCCAGCACAAAATTCAGCGCGCCAAGCGTTGCACCGCGCTTGGCGATCAGCTGGGCCACTGTGTCACGGTCCGCCTTGGTTTTAGACTGGTCCTGTTGATCTGTCGGGGTAACAGGCGGTTTTGGCGCAGGCGCAGGTGCTGGCACCGGAAAAGCGGGCACGGCTGGCGCGGCTGGCAGCACCGGTATCACCGGCTTGCAGCTGCGATCCGCCAACGCCAATTCGTGCCGCAAACCGGCAATCTGATCCTCAATCACCCGCTGTTCGCCTAAGGCGGCATGTAATGCGGGTGCCTCCTTGGGGCAAAACACCAGCTGCCCGCCCTTTAACCCGCAAGCCGCGATCATCAGGTACAGGATGCCCCCCAGCAGCGCCCCCAGCAGCAGCCAGCCCAGCACGATCAACGCCCCCCACAGCCCGGTCGGCACCCTGGCCCGCACCGGCACCGCAGGAACGCCAACAGGTGCCAGCGGCCTGGCCCGGGGCACCATCCCGGTCAGAACCCCGCGCACAGCACTTTGTTCATCGCCAATCCAGGCCCAATGCACCAGAACCGGATGCAACACACCCTGAGCATCGCGCACGCCGTAAACCATGCCCTCGCCCGGAACCTCGATGGCGTTCATCAGCGCCTCGGACAGGCGCTGATCCTCGGGCGCGTCGCTGGCCGCCAGCCTGTCAGCCTCGGCCTTGATCGCGGCAACCCGCGCCCCCAACGCCACGCGCAGCTTGGCCTGTTCGGCCTCTGACAAATTCGGCAGGGCCACCGCCGTGCCCGCAACCGGCGAATACCAGTCAATCCGCTCGCCATGTTCGGTCGCCACCGGCTCGGCAAACAGCGCCGCATGGTCCGGCCCCAACCGGTCACGGATCGTGCCTGTCACCAGCTCGAAAGACCGCTGCGGGGCTGACCCCAGCGGTTGCAGTCCTTCCGAGGACGTGGTGATCAGAAACGTCTCGAACATCGCGCTTCAGTCGCCCTTTTCCGGATTAGGTGCCGGATCAGCCTGCGGCGCAGGCGCCACCTGACGCCGCACCACCACCGGCGCGCAAGGCTCGGACATAACCGCGGGCGCCGCATCCGTATCTTTCAGAAACGCCAGCATATCGCCGGTGGTCAGCGCAAACCCGCGGTTCTGCATCTTGCCCTGGCGCACAAAGGTATTCACCCCGACAACCCGGCCACACATATCCACCAAGGGCCCGCCCGAATTGCCACTGGACAGCGGTGCCGAATGCATCAGAACATGCGTCTCGGGCCCCATCTGCTGTTCGGTGTTGATTGTCCCATCCGTCACTGTCAGATCGGGCGCGGCCGTCATATCCCCCGCTTTCAGCGCGGCAAAACTAGCGTCCAGTTCCAGCACATCCCCGGGATACCCTGCCGCAATCACATTGGTCAGCTTCAGCGATCCCGCCCCCAGATGCACCGCAAAGGCCAACAGCGGCGCGCCGTCAACCTTGAGCAAAGCGAAATCGCCACCCGTTTGCGCCATCGGCCCCTGAGTTTTCACCACCGTCGCCACGCGCGGCTTGTCCAGCGCCGCCCCGGCCACCAGAATTTGCCCCGGTTGCGCCATTGCGCCGTTGATCACATGATAATTGGTCAGGATCAGCCCCGGCCCCACCACAAACCCCGACCCCGCCGTCACCCCACCGGGCGAGGCCGCCAGAATCAGCACCGTGCGCCCCTCTATCAACTCTAACAGGGTAATCTCGTCCGGGGTGCCCCCCGGGGCAGAGGTTGTCCCAGAATCAGGCACCAGAACCCTCCCCGGAGAATTGGGCAGCAACGCATCCGGTGCAGCCTGCGCCTTTTGCGCGGGTTCCACGCCGATGGCAGGCGGCAATAACCCTTCGGGCGTGCGCCCATCGGGCAGCAGCAACACGCCGTCAGCACGGCACACCGCACCCTCTAGCGCCTGCTCCAACACCACCTTGCGCTCTCGCAGGCTTTGGTTCAGGGCGCGTGTGGCCCTNAGAGTCGCCTCGTCGGTGATCACTGGCGGGTTGGCNGCATGGAACAACCGGCTGCCGGGCTGTAACAACCATGCCAGGATCAACCCAGCCAATATCAGCAACACCAGAAGTGGCACCCAGGCGATCGGTGAAATGCCGACACGGCGCGGCACCGGGTCGGGATGACGCTCGCCGCCGCTATCACTGCCCGCATATCCAGCAGCACTGGCAACTCCCGCGCCTAACCCTGACGGCACTGACGGTATCGCTGCGGCAACTGCGGCGCCCGTCTCGGCACTGGCCGCCAAAGGCAGAAACCGCCCCAGTGTGTCCGCATAATGCGCGGGCCGCGTGGCCGCATTGGCGCCCATGCCCCCAGGCAACAGGCCCCAGTTCACGATCAACGGGCGCCCCCCCTGAACCACCACATCGTCTCGGCCATAAACCGACAGCGCCCCCAGTGCCAAATCGGCACTGGCCGGGTCCTCGGTCAGGCTGCGCAACGGGCGCAGATGGTCCGCCAGATAGGCCTCGGCCCGGTCACGTTCCGCCCCCGACAACCGCCCGAGGGGCCGCGCCTCGCCTTCGGCATCGCTGTACCAGGACACGGTGGGCGGTGCCTCGTCATTGCCCCGGCTGATCAACGGTTCGGCAAACAATGCGGCGACCTCGGGGCCGGCACGGTCGCTTAGCAAGCGGCGCAGTTCGTCATGGCGTTCCAGAACCGGCCTGCCGCCCGCCTCTACAAAATCCCCGGACTCGACGCGTATCTTTGACAGAAAATGCTCGGCCATCACATTACCTCCTGGCGCGGCGCAAAGTGGCTGCGCTGCGACCTTTGGTTTCGGGTTGATAAGTATCGCACTGGGCGTTGCCATTATTATCCAGCGAACAGGTGATGTCGCGCCGGAAAATCGACGATTGATTGTCGCATTGCAGATTGCCCGGCTCGCGCATCGTCAGCTTGCCATTGCCCGGCATCTTGCCCTTCAGCCGCCCCTCGCAGCGTACCCCATTGGTGGATCGCATGATCTCGGTGCCATTGCCATTTTTGTCAAAACAGATGCGCCAGTATTTGAACCGGGTGATCTGGCCGGTATTGATCTCGCGTACCGCATAGTTCGACGACAACTGCCAGCACCCCTCCATCACCGAAATATTCTTGTCATCAAAGGCATCCGGTGCCAGCCCGCTGGGCGTCTTCTTTTTTACCGGTGGTGGCGGTGGTGGTGGCGGCGGTGGAGGGGGATCGGCCTTGCAGATTAGCGCGCCCAGCTCATCCTCCAGAAAGAGAACGCGCAATTCAAGGTCGCGGTTCTGTCGGTCAGTCGTCCGCAAGTTCACGACGAATCAGCGCCGCATCTTCGGTTTCGCAGACCGACAGCACGATCCCGGTGAACGGAATGCGCACACCGCATGATTGCAGCAACAGATAGGCAGATATACCAATCAGAACGACAAGCAGCGTAGCAAGTAAAATGACGGCAAATCGCATGGCACCTGTTTTGCCCGTCTCCCCCGGCCTGATCCGCGCCCTTCTACGGCGCGGCCTGACAAAAGGCGGGCCCTTTTTCAAACAGGTTAACTGTAAGCTGCGTCAGACGGCAGCCGCAAGGCCCGTCATACGCGCCAATCCGCGCATGTCAGCGGTTGAATGTTCTGGAAAAGCAGATGCCTAGGTGTTTGATCCCCCCAATCGGACCGGTTAAAAATCCAATCACCTGATCCACGCAGCACCGGTCTGCACCTCCTTCGAGGCAACGCCCCACCCTGCGTCCCGGATGCGCGCCCGATGCGCGCGCCCCTTTAGGCGCCACCGGTGCCCTTCAATAAGTGCCCCGCCCGGCATCATCCGCTTTGCAGCTTTGGTCCCGCAGTTATTTCTCCCTAATGCCCGGTGCCGCGCCCAAGTCAAACCCCATGCGTCGCACCATTTTGCCGCGTTTCTGCGGCGCTGCCCGAAGGCCCGAACAATGGCGGGGTATCAGGCGGTTTATTCAAGCATGCCTCTGCCGAGGCTGCATCGTCCCCCTCGCCCAAAAGCATCGACGGGTCGAAAAATCGGTGACAGGCCCGCCCGGCATGTTTGGCTGCGTAAAGTGCCAGATCGGCGTCATGCAGCAATTGCGCCGCCTCCGGGTGTTGCGACGGGCCGCACAGCACGGTCCCGGCACTGGCCGAAATACGGCAAATCTGGGCGCCAAACGGGATCGGTTGTTCCAATTGAGCGATCAGGCGCTTGGCGATCTGTTCCAACCTGCCGCGATCCTGCACCCGATCAAAAATCAGCACAAATTCGTCGCCTCCAACCCGCGCCACGGTATCCACATCGCGGGTTTCTTCCACCATGATCCGCGCCGCCTGTTGCAACACATGATCGCCCGCCGCATGGCCCAACGTGTCATTGACCGATTTGAAATAGTCCAGATCCAGGTGCATCAGTGCAAAAGACCCGCCGCCCGCAATCAGCCGACCCAGAATGTGATCCATCGCGCGGCGGTTCTTTAGACCGGTCAACGTGTCGGTATATGCCTGCTCTTCTGCGGCGATCATCGCCCCTTGAAGCCGCAGGTTCAAGGTGCGCGACGCCTCCATCGCGGCGGATTTCGCCTCGACCAGATACAACAGCTCGATTGTCAGATCGGTGGCCGAGAAATCTGCGCTGCTCAGCGCATAATCACGCACCGCGTCCAGCACCGAAATGCCGAAAGACAAGTTCACTATCGCCCCCGCCCCGTCGGGCAGTCCCACAATCGCGCCTTTTAACGAGGTCTGCGGCTCATCGCGAAACCGCAAATGCAGCTTTGCGTCAGAGATCGCCAACAGATCGGCCAGATTGGCCACCGTGCGCGGTCGGGTCAGTTCAAACAATTCCAGAAACTGGTGCGTCGGCATCGGCTGATCCGGGCGCAATTTCTGCAACGTCGGCCCAACCCGCAGGATGTGCCCGGTGGGGTCCAGCAACACAAACATCGGGCACAAACGCTCTAGGATGTCAGCCAAATCGTCGGTTCTGATCATCCTACCCGTGCCCCCAGTTCAAAACTGCGACCCTCGGCAAAGGCGGTTTCGATCAAAGTGATCGAAATCACCTCATCCCCGTCCTGCACCCCGTGATGGTCCAGAATAACAAGCGCGCCGTAATCATCGGCCATCGCCCGCAACACCCCCATCATCACACTGGCATAGCCCGGCAGGCCCGCGCCACAAGTCAGGCTGAACTGCCCGCTGGTATGTTCGCGCAGCTCCAGCGGTGGCAGGTGCAGATCCGATACGGCCAGCCGGGCGCGATCAGGCAGGTCATCCAGCGAATGCAGAAATTCCACATAACTCACCCCGCCGAATCGTAACAACCGTCGCAACGCCTCGACCTGGGGATTGGACACCAGATAGGTGCCCAGATCTTCCAAAACTTCCGCCTGCGGGCGCTCTAGCTTCGCGCACAAGGCATCCAGCACGCGCAAAGACTGATCATCGTCATAGATCAGCATCGCCTCAAATTCACAAAACCCAAGCTCCGCCGCCACAGTCACCTGCTGCCAGCGGTCGGTCCCATATGTCTGGCAGACAAATGATTGTAGCGCCCTGTTGATCAGACCATGCATGCAAGGCCCCTCCACAGACCACCGGATAATGTTCGGCCACCATCGCAGGGTATGTCTTAACAAAGCGCCAACAGCTACAAATCGAAACAGTTTCGGGTGAGGTTTTTTGCCCAAAAATCTGCCCTAATTCCCGGGCACCAGAACCGATCCGTCGACAAACAGTGCATTGCCGCCGCTGGGCCGGATATCAAATGCGCCGTCCAGAACCTTGGCGATGGCTGCTTCCGGCAGGGTTGGCCATAGACCGGACACCGGGTCATAAACCTTGCTAACCTTCAAACCCGCGCCGGGACGCAGCATAACATGGTTGCCCCGAACCTGGCCCAACTCGTCCAGAAAAAGCACGATACCTTGGGTTTTGGCGTCACTTAGCGGGGCAAAATCCCCGCGCACCATGACACATCCGGGCCGTCCATCCGCCAGTGGCCTGTGGCACCCGTCCAGCCATTGCGTCATCCGGTAAAACGCCAGCCCTTCAAAGGTTTCGGCCGTCAGGCTGGCCCCTTGCGGGCGCACCGCCATCAGCTGCGCAAGGGTCTGTGCATCGCCCGGCGCCTGGCGGGCCTGAACGGCCTTTTTGAAGAGATAAGCGTTGGACTGGCTGCGTACCGCATTGATCCGCGCCAGCAACTCGGTGTTGTCGACCTCAGCCGCCATCGCCTCCAGCCGCGCCACTCCGGCCTGCCCGGCGCGGCCCCATTTGTGCTGCATCGCCCATAAATCCAGCTGGTCCAGTGTGCTGCGCCCACCGCTGAACCGCGCCACCTGACTGTTGGTCGAAATCCGGTAAGCGTTCAGCACCGGCGTCAGCCACAAGGCCGAGGCCCCGATCACCGCCAGCGCCATCGCCACGTTGACCATCCGGATCCGCCCGCCCCAACCGCGCCGACCCAGAACAGAGCCGCAATATCCCAGCCCATAGGTCAGCAAAAACACCGCCACGCAGACCGCCAGCACCCGGTCGGGCGTCCAGCCATACTGGCGCACCCGCAGCACCACCGCCCAAACAGCCAGCCCGGTCAGCAGCGGCAATAACAGCGCCAGACCGCGCGTCGCCAACCGTATACCGCGCGTGCTGACCGCTGCGGCATCGTCCTTGTCCAGCGCCGTGCTGATCAGGGTAATCGCCGCAATCGCCGCCCCCATCAGCGTCCCGGCCGCCGAAAACTCGCCAAACAGCTCGGACAGGCCGCGAAACGGCACCGCCGCCAGAAACACTCCGACCACCACCAGAACCACCGGCACCAACAGGCGCAACAATCGCAGAATCAGATAGGGCGAGATCGTCTGGCGCAATTCGTAGACCACCGCCAGCCCCAGACCCAGAACCGCGCCCGTAACCCCAAACGCCACCCAATCAATCTGCAACATCTGATCAATCAGATCAATGTCGACCAACTCCAGCAGGGCATTCGACAGGAAGGCAACCAGCCAGAAAACCCCGACAAACCCCCAGGCCACGCCGTAGCGCACCACCATCGTCCAAGCCGCATCAAACAACGCCGCATAGCGTCGCCAGTCGGCAACGGCCTGCACCCAGACCAGCAGAAAAGGCGTGGCAAAAAACACCAGCACCGCGATCACGCTAAGCATCACCGGATCATCCAGCAGATCGGTCGCCACCACGTGCCGCAACCCCGCCAGACTAACCAGCGCAGTCACCGGCACCGCCAACAACAGCGCCCCGCCTAACGCCCGGGCCGTCGACACCGGCCCGGCCAGCGCCAAAACCACCGCCGAATACACCGCCACAAAGGTGAATAGCGCCAGATAAAGCGGCGCCGAAAACGCCGGGGCATCCCAGTTATCCCCCAACGCCCACAACGCCAACCCGGCCCCCCCGCCCAGGGCAAACATCACCCCCCGGTGCACGGAAATCTGCATCTCTCGACTGAATGCCATGGCCCCTGCCCTTTGTTATTCCAACTTTGCAGAACAACCTAAACCGCCCGGCCAGATCAAGCCAGAGCGTTCCAGGGCAGCACATGGGATCCGTTCACCGGCAAAACCGGCGCGAAACCACCATCGCCCACCATCCCGACACAGCCCCCCGCAACGCCGTTTGCCGCCGCAAAAAAATCCAGGAAACCTGCCAAAAACCGCGTCAGAAATCCGTCGGCGCACCGCCCTCGGCCTTGCGGCGCGCGACAAAATCCGCCAGTTCGTCGCGGATACCCTCGTCCAGCGCTGGTGCCTCGAAATTGGCGATGATGTTTTTGAATATGTGATGCGCGCGTTCCGGCGTCCACACCGCCCCTGCCGCCTCCCAGCCTTCAAAGTTCTTCCAGTCGCTCAGGAAAGGCTGGTAAAAGGCCGAAGTATAGCGGTCCTGGGTGTGCTGGATGCCAAAGAAATGCCCCTCGTTCCCGACCTCTTTTATCGCGTCCAGCGCGATGTCATCAGCGGTGGTGGCGGTAATCTCGGGCTCCATATAGCGTTGGATTTGCTGTATAACCTCGCAATCCATGATGAACTTTTCAGGCGACGCGATCAGCCCGCCCTCTAGCCAGCCAGCGGCGTGATAGACCACGTTGGTGCCCGACTGTACCGACGCCCACAGGCTGTTCGACGTCTCCCACATCGCCTGCCCGTCCGGCACATTGGCCGCACACACCCCAGAGGATCGCAGCGGCAAGCCGTAAAACCGCGCCATTTGCCCGGTCATCTGCGTGGCGCGCATGTATTCCGGGGTGCCAAAGGCCGGCGCGCCGGATTTCATGTCGACATTCGAGGTGAAGGTGCCAATCACACACGGGGTGCCAGGGGCCACATACTGAAACAGTGCAATCGCGCATAGCGACTCGGCCAGCGACTGCGCGACCGCGCCCGCCATGGTTACTGGCGCCATCGCACCCGCCAGGGTAAACGGCGTGACCACAATCGCCTGTCCGCGCCGCGCCATACGCAGGCAGCCGTCGATCATCGGAAAGTCGTGTTTCAGCGGCGAGGTCGAGTTGATGTTGGTGTACATCCGCGGAGTCGCCTCGAACTCTTCGTGGCTTAGCCCGCCAGCGATGCGCACCATCTCCATCACGTCCTCGACCCGCTCTTTGCCAAGGCTATAGGCATGCATCACCTTGTCGGTCAGCGTCAGCTTGTCAAAAAGCACATCCAGATGGCGCACGCGGGCGTGAATATCCACCGGTTCCACCGGATAGCCGCCCGCGAAATGGATACAGTTGAAATATTGGGTCAGCTTCAGCAGGTTGGCGCATTGCTCGCGGGTGCCAGCCACTTTTTTGCCAATCTCCATGTCCCAGTAATTGGGCGGCGATGACACGTTGCCAAACAGGATATGCTTGCCGCCAATCGGCAGGGTCCGATCCGGGTTGCGCGGCGTCAGAGTAAATTCCGCCGGGGCTTTCGCGATCATCTCCATGACAAAATCGCGATCCATCCGCACCAGATCACCATCAACCTTACAGCCTGCCTGACGGAAAAGCGCCAGCGCTTCGGGATTTAGAAACACCACGCCGATCTCTTCCAGAATGCGCATCGCGCCTTCATGGATCGCGGCGACGCCTTCGGCGTCCAGCGGTTCTGTCGGGCGGTCGATATTCACCGGAATGCGCCAGGGCATCTGGTCAATCACTTCGCCCCCGCGCCGCGCCGCATTGCCGGCCCGCCCGCCACCGCGCCGCCTGCGTTCTGTTGCCTCTGCCATGTGATATCCTTTCGCGTATCCGTCCTTCAGCAGGCAACACGGACGGGCACATCGCCTCTCTGAATGCGACAACGCTTGTCGTTTTTCGCTAGGGATTGTTGGTTTTGCGGGTGATCAGCCCGCGGCCCAACCTGTCAGCCAGTCCGGGATGTGCCCTATATCAGGCAGGACCACATCAGCATGCCGGTCCAGTTCGGCGAAATCGGCCAGCCCGGTCAACACCCCGATGGTGATCATGCCAGCAGCGCGGCCTGCCACCAGATCATGGGTGCTGTCCCCCACCATCGCCGCGCGCGCCGGAGCCGCGCCCACCGCGCGGCAAAACGCCAGCAACGGGTCAGGCGCGGGTTTGGCGCCATGGCCGCTGTCAAACCCGGCAATAAAGGCAAACCGGTCCAGCACGCCAGCGGTTTCCAGATGGTGCAGCGCACTGGTTTCGGCGTCATTCGTCATCACGCCCAAGGCCAGCCCGCGCGCCGCCAGACCATCCAAAAACCCCGCCAGCGGCACTGCCGGGGCCAAGGTGGCAGTGGTGGCGGCGGCAATCATCTGATGCTCTATCTCTGCCACGCTNCGCCCCGGCAGTGCCAGAACCAGCCGCTCGGCGATGTCACGGTTCGACCAGGCGATCAGGATGGACTCTGGCGCGAACGCCCCGCTGTCCAGATCAAAGCCCGCAATCTCGGCCAGCGTGACCGCCAGCGCGGGGTCATTGCCCGACAAGTGGTGGATGACCTGCCGGGTTGTGGTGCTCCAGGTGGCGCTGAAATCAAACAGCGTCCCGTCCTTGTCAAACAGAATGGCGTCGATCGGCATGGGCGATATCCTGATAAAGAGGCAAATGTTGCGGCGTCAGGTCCAGTTCACCTGCGCTCCGCCGGGCAGCGCGGCGCGGGCCTGCATCACGCGCTCGTAAGGTAAGGATTGTGTGTCGCAAAACGCCATGATCCAGGCGTCATCCATCATCAGGAAATCCAGAACAGACCCCAAGAACACCGGGTCAGCCGCCTGATCGCGCATATCGGATTCGGACGCACCAGAGGCCCCCAGGAACACCGGCAACAGGTCTTCGTTTGTCACCAGCCAGGCCAGAGCCTGCAAGGCAAGGGTTTCGGCGGCATCGGTGGAAAGCTGCATTTGATAGAATTTATCCGGCAAAAGGAAGGTTTCTATTGATGAGGCCTAGACCCTAACGCTTTGGCAGGCAAGTGAGCATTGACCTTTGCCTGTTTGAGGTATTCGGCAACATTCGCCCCTCGGGCTAATATTTAACAATTGTGTCCTGGCTAACCCGAAAGACGGCAACGCATCAGGCCGTCCTTGTCAGCCCGGCGACATCCGGTAAATCGCGCCACGGCCGACCGAGATGAACCAGATAGACCCATCGGGTGCCTCGACCACATCACGGACACGCCGGGTGGTGCCGCCTTTGATCTGCTCAGCTTCGCGCAGCGGCGCGCCCTCTAGCCGACTGATATAGTTTAACTTTAGCGAACCAACAAAGAAATCGCCGCGCCAGTCCGGCCACAATCGACCGGAATAGATCATCAGACCCGAGGGCGCGATCGACGGATCCCAGTAAAACGCGGGCTGCTGCAGGCCGGGCTTTGCCGTGCCATCGCCAATCTTGGCCCCGGAATAATGCCGCCCGTAAGATATTACCGGCCAGCCGTAATTGGCGCCCCTCTGGATGCGGTTCACCTCGTCCCCGCCTTTGGCGCCATGCTCAGCGGTCCACAGATTGCCCTGCAGGTCCAGCGCCGCCCCTTGCGGATTGCGATGCCCCCAGGACCAGATTTCCGGCCGTATACCTGCTTGGCCAACAAACGGGTTATCAACAGGAACCGACCCGTCGCGATTGATCCGCACGACAGAGCCATTATGGTTGCTGCGATCCTGTGCTGATGGCCGACTGCCCCGTTCCCCCAAGGTCACAAACAGCGTGCCATCGCGGGCCTCGACAATCCGTGACCCGAAATGCCGCCCACCAGTGCCCACCGGGGCGGCCTCAAATATTGTGCGCGTATTTTCCAGCCGCCGTCCGTTATCGCTTAGCCGTCCAACTGCCAGCGCAGTGCCCGCCCCGCTGCCCTGACGCCGTGCATAGGTCAGGTATACCTGTCGTGACGTCGCAAAATCACGGGGGATCATCACATCCAACAAACCGCCCTGCCCCTGCACCACCAGTTTCGGCACACCAGCCACCGAGCGCGCATCACCGCCCGAGACCAGCAACAGCTTGCCGCCGCGCTCTGTCACCAGATAGCTGCCATCGGGCAAAAAACCGATGGCCCACGGTTCTTT
>JGI24025J20009_10001696_pt1 | contig 16437 bp, 14 predicted proteins | sample Cruoilmetagenom3_FD_20009 | JGI IMG/M metagenome (IMG submission 20009)
CTCAATAATATCCAGGAAAAAATACCGGGTGACGCTCTTGAGAGACTGGTATCAACAAAGGGTGAGATTGTTGGCCTGGGATATACACAGATTCTAAACAGCAATGATGCGAAGGATCGTCTGGCTCTGTACACCTTCACAGCAAGCGACACCTCCTGTCTCCAATCAGCTTTTTACTTGGACAAACCCGAGGATTTAGATTGGGCAAAATCAACCTGGGAGAACATCATTTTTTATTCAGAGCCAGAACAGGGCTGAGATTCAAGAATAATGATTAACTATTTTTCTAATTTGAATAACGATTATTGATATTCATTAATTAATATCATAAATTATTTAATATTTTTGATGGTATTTTTATATTTTCTTATATCTTCTTTATTTTTCTTAATATTCATGATACAATANCNATCAGGTAACATAAAGGAAATAATAAAAAGGAGTATAGATGATTGTAGAAACCCGTCATATCGAAACCTTTAATAAAATCTCCTTTCGGGACTTTGGAGTCCTGATCCTGACCCAGGGCGAGTCCGAATCACTCACTATCGAAGCCGATCAAGAATTACTCTCGGAGCTAACTGCAGAGGTACGCGGTGACACTCTGGTGTTGGGTATCGATGACGATTGGCTCAATCGAATTGGAAAGGTGATCTCTTCAGTCTTCAATAGCGAAGAACGCAAGGTAATTTACCACCTGACATTTAAAGACATCTCAGAAATCAAGGTGAGCGGCAAATGCACCTTGCAGTGCAATTCGCTAACTGCCGACAAGCTGAAACTTAAGATTTCAGGCCTTGGGAATATAACAATTGAACAGCTCGACTGTAAGGTTCTGGATTCCACCATCAGTGGTCGTGGCAATTTCAGATTATCAGGTCGAGCAGACGAGCATAAGCTCCGAATTTCCGGATCAGCCGATGTTGAGTCCTCGAATCTTGCAAGTCAATCTGCACAAATAACCATATCCGGGCAGGGTAATGCAACCGTGCGAGTACAGGACAGCCTGGATATCACAATTTCCGGCATGGGACAGGTCAATTATTACGGCCACCCCAAAATTCGCCAGGTCATCAGTGGATTTGGTAAGTCAAAACGGTTGAATGAAACATAAAAATTCGATAAAATATAAGGGGAGTAACTATGACACAAGAAATTAAAATCGAAAAGAAAGCTTCAGAAGTCATTCAACCAACCAGCGAAGAGGAGGCACGCCAGGCGATCCGCACTAAACGAGATCTTTCGGGCGCGAAACTGGTTGAAATGAAATTTAAAAATTTGACCGCTATTGGCGCGATCCTGCGCAAAACAGATTTATCTGATGCAGACCTCTCAAATTGCTTATTCATGAGCCCAAACTTTTATCGAGCAAAACTTCATGGCACCGCGATGCACAATACAGTCCTGATCGGCGGAGATCTGGTAAAAACAGACTTTTATGAAACCGACCTCCACGAATCAGCATTGATTGGCGTAGATGCGGAACAAGCCAGCTTTAAAAATGCCAATCTACGAAATGCGGCGGTTATCCGTTCAAATTTACAGGATGCGGATTTCACAGGTGCAAACCTGACGAACGCCCGTTTAGCCTCCGTTGATGTTAAAGGNGCCAACTTTTCAGAAACCAAAATNGTGGGTGCTCNTGCGCTTAATGTTGACTGGACAAAAGCGAAAGTTCCCCCTTNAACCCTACCTGAACCCTTTGTTGAACTGCCTGGATGGGCATGGTCTGTGCTGATTGGTGCTTCATTAGGAATTTTTGCGCTTATTATCTATGCCATTGCCCACGGAAAGCGTAAAGGACAGGGATAAAACTCAGGCTTGATTCGACCAGGAGAACAGTATGCATCCGTTCTCATTTTTGTTGCCATTATTACGAAACAATAAAAACTCATTCATTTTTGATTTCAATTAAACAATACATCCTTTTCAATTTAGGATTTAATCTCAACCTTCAAATACCGAAACCATTTGTCTTTGAATAAACCTTATACAATAATCTTAGTTTCAAACGAAAATCAACGATAATATGGATGTCTGATCCAATAACATGATCAGACTCTCCTTAATGGTTCTTTGTTGAACTGCGGACCAATAAAAACCGCAGTTCAGCATTTTAAATCACGTCGGGTAAAATTAGGGAGAGGAAAAAATTAGTAATAAAATTCTTTTCATAGAAGAAAAAACCGTACCAGTGTTCTAATGAGCACCAAATTAAAGTTTGGATGTTTTTTTGTTTATTACTTTGTCAATATTTAGATAAAAACGAATTTCTGACCTTTGAGTCAAAACCCACCACGAAAAATCAGCACCATATCGCCGAAATAACCGTTCACTGAAAATTTAATAACTAACTCTTTGGTAACAATCTTACCTTTTCCTAAAATAAACATTACTCTATTCTCCTGAATTCACATATTTTTCTTATAATCACCTTGTTAAAACGAGATTATGGACAAAGGCTTCAAAAAGGTAGAGGTGTTTTCCAAATATTAGACGGGAAGTTTTCCCGAGGGCTGCAGGTAAGTTGCTTTCATTAAAGAAATTTATTGCGTTAATTCAAAATTTATGCAAATTATGTGAATTATATTAGAAATTGATGCATTTTTTAACATGGAATATTAATTTAAAGCTTGAAATAATGGAAAAGATTCTATATAATATAATTATCATTCAGAATTGGTTTTTTCGAAAACCTTTATAGCACATAACAGATATACCATTTTTCATACCTGCTTATCACTGAACAACAAGCAACATCGAAAAATATCCAATTGATTTCAATTTTGTTCGTGGAATTACATTGTTATTCCGGAACAGGGTGAATTAGAGAACATCTTGATGATAAATTAATCATCCTGTTGGATTTGTTGTTTAAAGGAAAAAATGATTAAGTGGTATGTAATGCAATCCAAACCTCAAAAAGAACATTTCTTGTATTCTCAGCTCAGATTGAGTCAAATAGAGACCTACCTACCTTTAGTCAATGTGGAAAAACAAAATGGTAGTTCTACCAAAAAACCTTTTTTTCCAAGATACCTTTTTATTCAACTGGACTTATCGAAAAGTGGAACTGCTTGTTTACAATGGATGCCGGGAGCCAAAGGTATCGTTAGTTTTGGAGGTCAACCTGCAAGTATTCCGGATTATTTTATTTACCAGTTGAAAAACAAACTTGAGACGATGCGTGTTACACATAAAACAAGATCCCTACAAATATCCAAAGGCAGTGTGGTAAAGATCATACATGGCCCATTTGAGGGATATGATGCAATCTTCAACCAGTACCTCCCTGAAAAGGATCGTGTAAATTTATTTTTGAAAGCTTTATCTGATAACACGTTTTCCATTGAAATACCAGCATCGCATATCACGGTTTAATATTATTATTTGTAAAAGAAAGAATATTTATATTTTTTTCAACGAAAAGGAAACTTTTTGGGGGCGGAGCGCGGAGGAACAGGTCGTCGTTAATGTTTAAAAACATGCTATGGAAACAATAAACCTCTCCATTTTTAAGTTTCCTCTCCTAAAACCCATAAAATCAAAATTTAAATAGAGCTATGATTTTCTAATTAAAGGTATATCCAATGGATATTATTAATTTTTTTAAAACATCCACAAAATCAAAGGACTTAATCTCAAATATCGATATTGGGAATCGAGTGCCATATTATATAGCAAAGCGGTTATTGGATATTCTCATATCACTTACTTTATTGATCCTCCTCTCACCTCTTCTCCTGTTGATAGCGATCGCTATTCAATTGGATTCTCCAGGATCCCCAATTTTTTCCCAAACACGGGTGGGTTGTAAACTTCGTTGGAAAGGATTTAGTTATACAAAAGAAATTGTACCTTTTATGTTCTACAAATTTCGTAGTATGTATTACAAATCCGATGAAACCATTCATAAAGAATTTACTAAAGCATATTTAAAAAATGATTTGTCTGGAATGGCTCAGTTACAACAAGGGCCCGTGGAGGAGGGAAATGAATTCAAACTCAATCATGATAACCGAATCACTAAAGTTGGAAAAATACTGCGGAATACAAGCTTGGATGAATTACCCCAGTTGTGGAATGTTCTGAAGGGTGACATGAGCATGGTTGGACCAAGACCAGATTTACCATACGTCGTAGAACTCTATGAACCCTGGCACATGCAAAGACTCTCTACTATACAAGGATTAACCGGTCTATGGCAGGTAACTGCCAGGAACTCCTGTTCATTCGATGTTTTAATACAAACCGACCTCGACTANATAAATAACCAGTCAATATGGTTGGACATAAAAATAATCCTNAAAACACCGTTCGCAGTTTTTGACNAAAAAGGAAAATAGAGGAAAAGAGAGGAGTTAANAATGGATAAGGTTCGTATTGGTGTTATTGGGTGTGGTTATTGGGGCCCTAACTTGATAAGAAATTTTTCAGAAATACAATCTTCAGAGATGGTGGCAGTAGCGGATCTGCGCNAAGAACGATTGAAAGCAATTCNNAATTTAAACCACGATATCAAAGTTACTCAAAATTATCGAGANCTATTTGATATGAACTTNGATGGCGTAGTCGTTGCAACGCCGCCAAAAACACACTATACTATCGCTCGTGACGCGTTGGAGCATAACCTTCATGTCATGGTTGAAAAACCCCTAACAATAAGCTGTCATGATGCAGAAGAACTCATTGAATTGGCAGCAAAAAAGAACCGCCGGCTAATGGTGGGACATACTTTTGTGTACAATGGCGCAGTACGAGCTTTGAAGAATCTAATACACAATGGCGACATCGGGAAAGTTCTATATATAGACTCTGCGCGATTAAGTTTGGGATTATATCAACCCGGTTTGAATGTGTTATGGGACCTTTCTCCTCATGACATTTCTATATTACTCTACTTACTTGAAACGAATCCGCTGTCTGTGGAGGTGTTTGGCACATCATGCATTCTTGAAAACGTACATGATGTTGTTCACCTAAATCTTGTTTTCCCCGAAAACACCCTGGCTCACATTCATATAAGTTGGATTGCTCCAGTTAAAATACGTCAGATTACTGTCATTGGCAGTAAAAAGATGGTTGTTTTCAATGACATTTCACCAATTGAGAAAATCAGGATTTACGATAAAGGTGTGGAACCATTAGAATATTCAAGAACATTTGCGGATTGGCAGTGCTCGTATCGCCAGGGAGACGTGGTAATTCCCAACATTCATTGTCCTGAGCCATTACGCATGGAATGTCAGCATTTCATTGATTGTATAACGGACAATGTTCCCTGTATGAGTTCGGGAGAAGATGGTCTCAATGTAATTAAAATTATTGAATCAGCGCAAAACGCATTATTGGATGGTCATCATGAGGAAATCCTATTATGATAAACGAAAATTTTTTAAGAATAGCTCCTGATGTAAAGCTTGGGAATAATGTAAAAGTTTACGCTTTTGTAAATTTGTACGGTTGCGAGATTGGTGACGACAGCCGTATTGGCACCTTTGTTGAAATTCAGAAAGGTGCACGAATAGGAAAAAGAGTCAAAATTTCGAGCCACACCTTTATTTGTGAAGGTGTCTCTGTGGAGGATAATGTCTTCATTGGACATGGTGTTATGTTCATAAATGATAAATATCCTCGTGCAACTGCAAGTGATGGCTCTCCACAAACTGAGGCTGACTGGGAATGTATTCCCACGTTTGTCAAACAAGGCGCTTCCATCGGAAGTAATGCGACGATCCTTTGCGGTGTTACTATCGGGAAAAATGCAATTGTGGGAGCCGGAAGCGTTGTAACACATGATGTGCCAGAAGGGGGAATTGTTGCAGGTGTACCAGCACGGCTTTTAAGAAAAATGTAGCAATACCCCTATTTCTAATCAGATACTATATTTCATTATTTAATACAGATGAAAGGGTTGCCATGACTGAAAAAATTCAATTTGTTGATTTAAAAAAACAATATCAACCGCTTAAAGACGAAATCCTGGAAGGATTCAGCCATGTTTTGGACAGTATGTATCTTTTCTTAGGAGAAAATGTTCAGGCTTTTGAGAATGAATTTTCTGAGTTCTGTGACGTAAAACACGGGATAGGTGTCAGCGATGGTACATCAGCCCTTCATATTATTCTGCGGGCACTGGAAATTGGAAACGGGGACGAGGTCATAACACCGGATAACACATTTATTGCAACAGCGGAAGCCATTGCTATGACAGGCGCAACACCAGTGCTTGTAGATATTGATCCGCAAACATACTTAATGGATATCAACCAGGTTGAAGCAAAGATTACACCGCAAACAAAAGCGATTTTACCCGTCCATCTTTATGGGCAATTGTTGAACATGGAGGCACTCCGAAATCTTGCTGATGCCCACGGGATCAAAGTTATTGAGGATGCCTGCCAGGCTCATGGTGCCTCCTTTGATGGTAAACAAGCGGCAAGTTATGGGGATGCAGCTGCTTATAGTTTTTATTTTTCTAAGAACCTTGGCGCTTATGGCGAAGCAGGTTTTATCACCACCAATGACGATGAGATTGCCCGACGGGTACGAATGATTCGAGACCACGGTTCAGAGAGCAAATATTGTCATGATCTTATTGGGATGAATTCCCGTTTGGATGAACTGCAGGCTGTTGTCTTAAGGGCAAAACTTAAACACCTGGCTGACTGGAATAAAGCAAGAAGAAACCATGCAGATCTTTATACAGAACTTCTTGATCCAATGCTGGTCACTCCACCTGTTAAAATGGAAGGCGCTAGGCATATATATCATTTGTATGTCATCCGGGCACCAGAACGGGATGATTTACAAAAGTATCTCAAAGAAAAGGGTATTTTTACTGGGATTCATTACCCCATCCCGATCCATCAACAAAAAGCTTTCTCGTATCTTGGTTATCAGGCAGGTGATTTTCCTGAGACTGAAAAGGCAGTCTCTGAAATCCTTTCTTTACCCATGTATGCGGAATTATCTGATGAAGATATAGAACGAATTGTCAATACAATTCATGCTTTTTATGAATCGGAATAACGTACAATAAAGGTCTCCTAATTAGCCAACAAAAAAAAGGGTGAGACTATGGAGTTAAAACACTATTTACAGATTTTATTACGCAGAAAATGGGTGGTTCTAATAACACTGGCATCCATTTTATTGGTCGTGTTCACGGGTTCACAGTTAATGACCCCTCTTTATGAATCGTCCGTGACAATCCGTTTATCAACGGCAGCCAGTGGCCAATCAAGTTACACTTCAGCAACATTTATCGCTAATTTACTCAATACGACTGCCAATTTAGCAACAAGCAACCAGGTGCTAAATGAATTGCGTGACCAATTGAATTTAGACTATATTCCTGAAGTTGAATATGAACTGATTCCCAATACTGAATTAATTAAAATCACTGTTACAGATCCAAAACCAAAAACTGCTTTTGATACGGCGAGATTTATCGGGAAAATTGTAATTTCCAGAGGAGCAGAACTGGTTACAGGCAGTGGTGCAGATACAGAAACCTTTCTTACTTCACAGATAGCCCTGGTTGAAGATGAAATCCTTTCAATCAGGAAAGAGTACGATGCAATCCTGCTCAGCACGCCTCCAGCACCTGCAGAGGCTGATCTGTTATACCAGCAACTACTTTTAAAACAGCGAAATTATGATAGTTTAATCAGTTCATTGCAAGAAGCACAATATCTTAATGCCATGCGTGCGAATATGATCACCATTGTTGAGCAGCCAGAAGTTCCGCTGAAACCAGCCTCACCAAATTTGATGATAAATATGCTAATCGGTGTGGCAGTCGGTTTGCTTTTTGGTGTGATCCTTGCCTTTGTGCTGGATAGTTTTGATACAACATTATTTGAAACTAGCGAGATCGAAAAATATTCTGGATTGAAGGCATTCTCGCATATTCCAAAAGTAAGAAATCCCTATTTGACGCTTACCGATGAGGGGAATTCAACTTTTGCCGAATCGTTTCGGAAGCTTGCCTTAAGAATCCTTCAGCTAAATCAAAAACAACCCATAAAGGTCATTCTTGTTCTCAGTGGTGAACCAAAGCAAGGTAAATCAATGCTCGTATCTCACCTGGCATTGCGATTAGCCGAATTTGGAAAAAAAGTCGTGGCAGTCGACTGCGATTTGCACATACCGAGATTACACAATTGGTTCGGATTAATCAATACAACTGGCCTTAAGGATGTGCTTGAAGATGATCTTGATCTTACGCAAGCGCTGCAGGAAACCAATGTCGACGGTATCTACGTGCTAACAAGCGGAGAAAAACCAAAAAAATCCACATTATTACTATCCTCAGAAAGGATGAAAAAGCTGGTTTCAACACTTTCTGGTCAATTTGACTTTGTCCTTCTTGATTCGCCGGCCCTCCTTGAAGTAGGAGATACTGAGGTGATCAGTGATTGCGCAGATGCGTTTATCCTTGTCGTACGTCGGGAGGAAGCTACGCGGGAAGGGACAGTTTCAGCCAGCTCTTATGTGAATAATATACCGGACAAAGTTTCCTTACTTGTTATAAATCAAGACATGGAAAGTAATGGTTATTATTATCATCCAAACGATTATAGTAAAAGAAACATCATAAGCGATATCAAAACCAAGCTGAGCTATCGGAAAAATGCGTCTGCAACTGAACACCCTGAGATGCCCGCCGAAATTGACACGATAAACAATCAAAAAAGCTTGCTGCACAACAATAAAAAACCAAAGGTTACTCATAAACCCATAAGGTCAGCTATAAGGAATATTAAGAATAAAATCCAAAGCTGGTTCCATAACAGGAACAAGCCAGAAGCAACTGAAGATCAAATAGGTTTATATAAAAGAAACCTAAAGAAGAACNCCAAAAATAGATCGTACAAAATAGAAAAACCTAACTTAACAAATAATTCCAGCAGGTTAGCTAAGAGAAACCTGATAAACAATCTCAAGAGCAAGCTGCGGAACAGGTAAAAGCTTTTTGAAAACGAAAACTTGCAATAAACAAATTTTTTACATATTTTCCTCGCTCAGTTTTCTACTCATTTGAAACGTAAAATTAGAATTAATTTCCTGGTTGAAAGGATCATTGGACCCCTTGATCGTGAGAAAAACTTNATTGACGCTTAAGCGGCTGGTCATGGTTCGGTTCAACGAACGAAAATGTGATTTTTGGAGTGGATATGGTTTATGCAACAAAAATCACAAAAGTTTTTAAACAAGGATTAATGGAATGTCCAACCTGAAAGTTGCGTATATATTATTTAGATTTCCCAGCTTAACTGAAACTTTCATAGCAGAGGAGATCCAAAAAATTCAGGGGGCAGATGTTGAGGTTCGGGTTTATTCACTACTCCCTTCTAAGGAAGATTTGGTACACCCAGTCTCATTATCGATATTACCATTAACCCAAAATGTCCCTAGAATTTTCAACCCGGCTGTCTGGTTCGCCCAGGTTCATTACCTTTGTGAAAATCCGGGTTTGTATTTTCATTTACTTTGGACACTATTAAGACAACCGGCTAAGCATTTTTCCACTTATTTACAAAGGATGGCAATATTTATCAAAAGCGTATGGTTGGCAAAAGACCTTCAATCTCGCCAAATTCAATTGATCCACACCCATTTTGCCTGGCTGTCTTCAGCAGCAAGTTGGGTCGTAAGCCGGTTGCTGGATGTGCCTTTTACAGTGACCACCCATGCATTTGACATCTATTCCGAGCGGAATGACCTCCTGAAGTTGATCACAAACCAGGCAGCAAAAGTAATGACCATTTCAGACCATAATAAAAATGCAATACTAGGATTAAACCCCACACTACTAAATGATAAGGTTCAGGTTACCCGCTGCGGGATCGACCTCTCTTTCTTTTCTAGACCCATCGATGCTCAAAGCACCATTGCTTTCCCATTGCAAATTACATCTGTTGGCAGCCTAATTGAAAAAAAGGGACATAAATTCCTGATCCAAGCTTGCGCGAACCTCGAGAAACAAGATATACCATTCCAATGTGTTATTATCGGAACCGGTGCGCAGCATGCGTTCCTAGAAAACCTAATTCAGGAAAACAACCTGGGTAAAGACGTAGTACTGGCAGGAAAAAAATCCCAGGAATGGATAAGGGATCGTCTCAGTCAGAGTCATGTATTTATATTGGCTTGTGTCAGAACTGATGATAATGATCAGGATGGCATCCCGGTTGCCATGATGGAAGCAATGGCAATGGGCGTGCCAGTCATCTCGACTGCTATTTCGGGAATCCCTGAATTAATTAAGGATGAGGAGACAGGAATAATTGTGAAAGAATGTGATCCTGCTTCCATCACCCAGCAATTATGCGATTAAGCGTGGACTCGGATTTAAGGAAAACTTTAATCGGGAATGGGTTCCGTTTGATCCAACAGGAGTATAACATTCACAAAAATGTGAGGCAATTGAGAACAATATTTTCTGAGGTAGTAAAAAGATATCCCACTTCTTGATTACAAGTAACGCATATTCCCAAGAGAAACGGTTTCAAACGAAAGCACCCAGTTAGTATTTAACCGTGAAAATAGTTCTTCCCAATTAGCCATGGGACCAATAACAATCAATATTTAACGGGAAAATTTGTGACACTATTTGATCATTCATTAGAATTCTTATATAGCAAAAATAGAACGAAAAAAACGTTGATCTTTTTCGGTATTCCGTTGATTATTGGTGTCATTTTGGGGATATCTGTCCTCTATATACCACTAGAATATCTGCTTTTTGTTTTTGGTGGATTGATTTTTGTCTATCTTATCTTATTTAATATTGAAGTAGCCATCATTATCACACTTTTCATACAAAACCAGCTGGCAAGATTCAATTACCTGGGAGGTGATACACCCTTCCATCCCAATGGAATCATAGGTTTATTACTGATCGCAGGGTCGATATTATATTTTATTACCCACAAGATAGATTATTCCAGGTTGAAAGCTGTTGGAGGATTTTCAGCGTTTATCATTATCAGTGCTTTCTCTTTGGTCAATGCTGGCATATATCTCATGGATGGTATTACGATCTTATTACGCTTGATAGCAGCCTTTTCAATCTATGTCGTGCTTTGCCACAAACTTGAAACAGTCTCCCAGGTGAAATGGGTGCTTGGGGCAATAATCGCAACCCAGGTCTACCCAACCATTAGCGGTTTGATCATGTATGCGGGGCATTCAGGTTTCTTTTTCACAGATGAGACAACTCGATTGGGCGATTCTGGCGTGGGAGTTTATTTGGCTGTGATTAGTATTCTTTGTCTTGTTTTCTTTTTCAACACCAAGACATTAACTAAACGTACAGCATGGGGAATATTGGTCTCATTATTCTTGGCTGGTTTATTCTTCAGTTTTGGTCGATCTGGGTGGGTTGGTTTTGCTTTTGGTTTAATGTCAATGGCTTTGGCCCGTTATAAAAAGCTGATATTCATCTTACCGTTGATTTTGGTTCTAACTATAATCCTGGTGCCAGCAATTGGACAGAGATTCCAGGATGTTCAGATATCAGACCTGGGAGGTGAAGGAAATGACACCCTATCTGGTCGGATACAATATTGGCAGGGTGGGATGAAGGTGTTTATAAATAATCCGATACTCGGCGTTGGTATTGGATTAGGTCGATTCCATGTTGGTTCATACTTAGGTATGTATTCCATGATGATCCATAACGATTATGTATCGACTTTAGTTGAAACAGGCATTGTTGGCTTTGTTATTTTTTTAATATGGCACTTCCAATTTTTCAAGGCGTTGATTGAAGCATATCAAAATACTTCATCAGATTTCGCAAGGACAGCCACATTTGCAGTATTAATTGTTTTCGCTTCATTAATGGTTATGCGCATCACCGATAATATTCTTTTAGATACCTATGACATGTATCCTTTGTGTGCAATGATTGCAGCTGTATTAGCTTTACCACGCATTCAGGAGCAGGAAGCAACAGAATTAGCATCAATTTAAGTTCAAAAACATCACAAAAGAAGGTAGATTAATGCAGCTGAAGGACACGCCAGGAGCAAGTAAAAACTCTCAACCAGTGAAAAAGATCCTCGCTTCAAAAACGCAACGGGATCTCATTGATATTGCTCGAGGAGGTGGAATTGCTTTTATCGGGCAAATTAGCACAAGAGCACTGAGTTACCTTTACAATTTTGCGTTAATTTGGGGACTGGGTGTGGAATTATTCGGCCTTTTTATATTAGCTATGACCATAGTGAGTTTTATTGGTATTATTTCAAGCTTGGGAATGCCGTTAGGGATTATCCGATATGGCGCTATGAACATGTCAAAATTTGGAAAGTCTGGCGTTCACAAAGTTACCCTTGCTGCATTAAAAATCGTAATTCCCTCAAACCTGTTATTTGCAATCGGCACATATTTTGGTGCAAGTGGAATCGCGAACCTAATATTTCAAAAGCCAGAACTTACGAGCACAATTCAATTGCTTTCATGGGGGATCCCATTTATCGGTCTTCAGAGTGTGTTCTTAGCCGCCACAAGATCTATGAAGGAGATGAAATTCACAACCATTGTTAAAATAACACAACCCCTACTTGCCCTTATTTCGGCAATGATACTTGTTTTTTTGGGAATGGCAATAAAAGGGGCTGTCTATGCTCATAACATCTCTTACATTGTTGGCGCTGGGCTGGCATTGTTTTTTTATCTTCGAATGATACCCTCAAAGGAACGTGAAACGCAGCCATTTCCGATTAGAGATCTCCTTAGGTTTTCCATTCCACTTTCAATTACAGAGTGGGTTCATTATGCAAATGAACGCATCGAAGTCTTTTTCCTTGGAATGCTGCCAGGCGCAGCTGCTATCAGTATTTACAAAATAGCCTGGAGTTTGGCAGGTCTTGAAACATTACTGAGGCTGTCCTTGGAACAGGTGCTGGCCCCCTTCAGCTCTGATCTTGCGCATCGGCAAAAAATTACCCAACTTGAATCACTGTATAAAGCTACAGCAAAGTGGGGTTTTTCTGCTGCCTTGATGTTATTTTTTGTTTTTGCTCTTGTTGGTAATGAGTTGATGGTTATTTTTAATATTAATGACCCGGTGGGGACTTGGGTATTATTGATTCTTGCTGCAGCACAACTCTTCAATGAGTTCACAGGTGCCTGTAATACGATCTTGATCATGTCTGGCAGGTCAAATCTAACAATGATGAACACACTTATTCTATTATTGATGAACTTTGGGTTGAATTATTGGCTCATACTTCAATATGGACTTATAGGTGCAGCAATTGCAGGTGCAACCTCAGTCATTGTCATCAATATATTGCGGGTTCTGGAAGTCTGGTGGACATTGAAAATTCATCCGTTTAAATTGAGTTTTATTCCTCCTGCTGTTATTGGTCTTTGTGTATCAGGCATTATTTACTTGTTACAAAGCATTCTCTCTCCGGAATCAATTTGGATTAGTTTAGGGATGGGCATAATTTTTTGCCTGATCTATTTGTTTGCAGTAACAAATATTTTCCTTGATCAGGAAGATCAATACGTCCTTGATGCCATTAAGAGAAAACTACAAAAAAGCAATCCTGTTAGCTGAATATCATCTAGACCGTCATAAATTTCGAGAGTTTTTTCATCGCCAATTTATTAGAAAGATAAGCTTTTATGAAACCCGTATTAACCTTCTTCTTTGATGCTCTAAAACCTGAAAGTATCCAGTACATGCCTTTCCTCAATACATTCCCTCACATAAAAAGGATACGGTCTGAGTTTGGTTACTCAGTAACATGTCATCCATCTATGTACAGCGGTGTCCATCCTAACAAGCACCTGCAATGGTTTGTCTGGAAGTATTCCCCAGAAACATCGCCATTCCCTTGGGCAAAAATATTCAAACATCTATCCTTGCTGGATAACCTGCCTTCGCGATATTTCCTGCATCGGTATACACGCCAGTTTCGAAAAGATAACACAGCCTGGTTTGGTATTCCCTTATTGATAAACCTGCCTATGAAATACTGGCCTTTCTTTGATGTTGTTGAAGATCGAAGCTGGGATGAACCTGGTTATCTTAAGGAATATCCAACAATATTTGATATATTAAGGGCTGAACAGATCGATTTTGAAGTGATAGGGATGGAAAGAGATGGTGGTGATGAATTTACCCAACTTAATAATCACGAATTCCGTGATATAAAACCTTGGACGTATTTTTTCCTGGGGAAAGTGGATAGTTTTTCACATAAATATGGACAGGGTTCACCTGAAACGATCAACTTAATGCGCCAATTTGATCGGTTGGTGGAAAAAAAATATAATGAGTATGCAAAGAGGGTTTCCGATTTTGATGTATTCATGTTTTCAGATCACGGCCACATTCCTGTAAAGAAAATTGTCAATATTCACGCTCATTTCAAGAAACACGGACACAATCTAAAGGAATATATTCACCTTATAGATGCTAATATGGCAAGATTCTGGTTCCGTACGGACGAGGAAAAAAACCAAGTCGAAAAGATTCTCAATGATTTGCCGGATGGCTTTATCCTGACTGATGAACATTTCAAGAAATATCATGTGGAAATGCCCGACAACCGTTATGGCGATTTAATCTACTACCTTGATGTCCCGGCAGTCTTTTCAAAAACTGTTTGGGGGTTTAATCGAAACAACGCTTCAATGCATGGCTACCTGCCCGATTATCCAGACTCAGATGGTGTTTTTATCTCACAAAAAAAACTTGTAGATCAATCCCATGTGGAATTAGTTGATATCTTACCAACGATTCTGGATTCTTTGGGGGTAGAGATCCCTGCTTATATAGACGGAAAGGTCTTGTGGAAAGATTAATGGTTCTATTTTATTTAGATTTGCAGTTAGACTGGATTTAAAGCAGTCATGGGCAAATATACGGTCAATGATAATCCTCTAATCGATCAGGTGATTCAAAGCCACATGCAGCGCATCGTGGCGGAGATTACTTCCCGAATAAAACCTGATTCCATCATACTGCGCGGTAGTTTTGGCAGGGGCGAAGGTAGTGTAATGGTGCGCAACGGCTCTCTTCATTTTCTTTCGGATTATGAAATCGATGTGACCGCGACATCACCTTTTCACCGCTCATTATTCTCCAAATTAACTCAGGAATTATCGAATGAATTTGGAATGCAGGCGGGTATTCGATGGATGCGACCGGATTGCCTAACAAGAGATCGAATTGGCCCTTTCCCGATTGGCAGAGCAAAAACCACAATCTCCCTTTATGAATTCCGGTATGGATCGCAGATACTTTGGGGTAGGGATCTGTTTTCACTGAGCCCACCCATCAATCCGGATCAGATTAACCTGATGAGTGGATTAATGCTGCTGCTTAATCGTATGGCAGAATCCTTGTTTTTTATGACACTGGATGATGATTACATTGATTCTGAATGCATTACTTATTACTGGATCAACAAGACAATCCTTGCATGTGCAGAGACCTTATTATTGGTTTGGAAGCAATATCACTATTCATACCGTGAACGAGGAAACCGTTTTTTAAAATTATCTCAGGCTAAGCTAAACATTTTTCAGGAAAATGCGGCCTTAATGAAAAACATGGTAATGAAAGCAACAGAATTCAAACTGCAGCCGAAATCTGAGTATTACCCCTCGTCGGTCAAGGATACCTGGTTGCAAGTATTACCTTTGTGTGAAGCAACGCTAAGGTACATGGTCGAAAATATAATGAACAGAAAATGGAACGGTCTTTCCAGTTATCCAGAAATTTACCTGGATTATGCAGCTGAAAAGCCCAAAGATAACTCGGGTAAATTATCCTTCCTGGTTAACCTCCACCAAACATACAAAGCCTTACATGCAAATCGTTTGCCCAAGATTTTCACTAATAAGCATCGCCCTTATGATATTGTATATTCTGCTGTGCCGCTGCTTTTTTTATCTTACGGACCTCAGAAAAGCAGGGGAATATTGCAAACAGGACGGGATCTAATCAGCAAATTATGCACTCTGAAACCACCCTCACCCGATTTGGATAAAGAATGGGATTACCTGCGTCAACAATTGGCTGACCTCTGGAAAGTGTTTTGTAGTTAAATTTGGTTGGATAATTTGCTTGTTTATTTTAGTCAATTTATGAGTATGTAATATTTTGAACAGCAGGAATCAGATATGACAAAAAAATCGCAACAGAACTCGATTAAAATCTGTATGGTAGGTTTCTTTGAGTATACTGGGGATGCGCGGGTTCGCATGTACACCAAATGGTTAACAGACCATGGGAATTTTGTTGATGTGGTCTGCAAACATGCGTTTAGCAAACAAAAAATTGTCAATGAAGATGGTGCACGAATTTTTAACATCCTCAAAAGAGTCAACAAAACCAGTAAAATTCGATATTTGTTTACTTATGGTATATCCTTTTTAAAATTGTGTTTCCATGTCACAAAG
>JGI24025J20009_10001700_pt1 | contig 16424 bp, 19 predicted proteins | sample Cruoilmetagenom3_FD_20009 | JGI IMG/M metagenome (IMG submission 20009)
AAGACGAACGTCCAACATCGAACATCGAACGTCCAACGTCGAATGAAAAACGAATATCCAATACCGAACATTCAACGGCTATTTAGGTTGAAGGCTGAAGTATGCTGATATCCTGCCTCCTGCAATAATTAGCAGCCTTTCTTCCAGGTCATAAGTCTGTTTATTCATTTTCCCCCATTCAACATTCGATGTTGGACGTTCGATGTTCGATGTTCATTAGTCTATCCTATTCCATCCGGTGCAAAAATAACTTAGTGCTTATGCCTCTAAACCCAGAACCTCTGAACATAGAACCCCGACCCCCGACCCCACATCCCATCAATCCCTAATACTCTTTCCGGTCAGAGCGAAAAACACGTCTTGCAGGCTGGAGCATCCGGGAGTCCGGTTGATCAGTTCTTGCGGATTGCCTTCGGCAATGCTCTGCCCCTTGTCAATGATGACAACAGAAGAGCAAAGAAATTCTGCCTCTTCCATGTAATGGGTCGTATAGATCATGGTCGTTCCGGTATTCTTGAGCAATGCGAGTTTTTCCAGGATCATATTCCGTGACTGGGCGTCAATGCCGACAGTTGGCTCGTCAAGAAAAAGGAGCCGTGGTTTGATCAAGATACCTGCGGCCAGATTGGCACGCCGCTTCATCCCCCCGGAAAAAGTGAAGACCCGCTCGTCACCCCTTTCTTTTAACCCGACCAGCTCAAGGCTTTCCCAAATCCTGTTTTCAAGTTGCTGACCACGCAAACCATACAGCCGGCCGAAATACCGCAGGTTTTCCCGAGCGGTCAGATTAGGATAAAGGGCAATTTCTTGTGGCACAAGACTCAGCAACTCCTTTGCTTCATTCGGATATCTGACGATATCAATCCCATAAATAGTTATGCTACCCCTGGTAGGCCGTAGCAAAGTACTCATAATGGAGATGGCCGTGGTCTTTCCGGCTCCGTTGGGGCCCAAAAGCCCAAAGATTTCTCCTTGGTTTACGGAAAGATTAAGACCATTAAGCGCGGGACTGGATGACCCTTTATAGACTTTCACCACTTCCCGGGCAACAAGGGCCTTTTCCGCAACAAGCTCCTGGCCGAACTCAGTTTGTTCTGTCATGCTTTACGACGCTCCCGGACGAAAATCTGCTGATAAGGTCTGCCAAATTTCTGAACAGCTCATTTTCCTGGTTGGCGCAGTCACGCAAGATGTCAGCCATGGCAGGATATGTATTTTCTTTTAACGCCCGTCCTTTGCAGTTACGCACACCAAATAATGCAAATTCGCGCCACCGATCGCCAATTTCCGTCATCTTTCTGGAAATATTGAGTAGTCGCTTATCTCTAAGAATTTCCGCGGCCTCTTGTAAAAAGGCCGCATAGATAAAACGAAATCCGGCGCCGCCGGTGCCGATCTCTTCCTGCATCCTGATAATATGTCCGATATTAAGGGAGGCCCTGGATTCCCCCAGTTTTTCCGGCCAGTTTTCAATCCGCCTGGCCAGAAAACGGATACCTCTGACCCCGATGAGGGGAAAAGGGATCTTCAGCATGGTCTTGCAGACATCCCTTATGCCCCTGACAATAGCGGTGGCGATATCGACATGATCCGGCACACGGGTCAGGTAGTACATCTTTCCCTTTGGGGCAAGGGCACCCTGAGCAAAACGCGCCTTCATGAGGTCCTTACGGGAACAGACAACCGGTTTGTCAAATACAGGGTCGCTGACAAGATATTCAGTGCCATCCTTACCATAAACGATGATATTGTGAGCATTAAAATGGAACCTGAGCGCCGGAGGAAAGTACGGAAGCCAGTAGACGCCGGTCTGCATTCCAACCGGAATCCCTTGGTCAATAATACGGTCAAGGGCATTCATTGCCTTTTCCGTGTCCCGGAATCTGTGCATCTTTGACTGAATTCCAAGTCCTTTGGTCACTCGTTTAAGGATCTGTCCTGTAGCACCACGAAATGTCGTCAATGGCAGGCCATGATCTTGATAAAAGGAAAATAGCCGAAAAACAGCGCCGCGCCGATGCCAAAGGCCATGGACTCAGAGATATTTATACCATGGTGAAAAAGGAGATTTGCAGCAACCCCACTTTCGCAGTGGGCCGATTGCCGGTGTATAAAATTGATTTTTTGGTTATTGGGGGCCATTATCAAGATCGAGACTTGAAGATTCCGGAATGTCAAAAAGCTGTTCTGCGGAAACATTGAAAATCTTGGCATATCGTTCCAGGATAGAGGCCTTAAGACGCCTGAATATAGCGGGTTTGAGATGCCGCCTCACTCTCCAGCGAGGCAGACGGACATATTTGGCCAGAAGATTGGTATCCATCTGGTTTTTTACCATGTAATATGCCAAAGGGCTCAGCTCCTGGGCATGTATCCGTTTTATCACATCGGCCACCTGTTTACTTATGAGTTTCCATGCCTGTTTATTGGCAATATTGGCTGGTTCCCAGCCGACGCTCGGAGCTAAAACATAACTGCCGTCATCGTCGATCGCATAACTGATCTCATGCCATCCATCCAATATGCCGCCATCCTGCGGGATGTTCTTTTTTAGCATTTACTAAATACTTTAAACTCAATTAACTTGATAGTATGCGTTGACAGTACTATCAATTCCTGCAATTGGCGAATAATTTGGGGGACGTCCTGGACTAAATGGACTTTTGTCCATCATTCGACTGTTGCGAAACTACGTAAAATCAAAATCTACGCTATTTCTGAATAAACTAAAAGACTTTGTCCCTTCAATCCGCAGTCCTGGTGGACGAGAAAGATAAAAATTTGTTTTGTAATAGCATGAAGTCCGTGCTATCATGAATTTGTGATTCAATCTTTCAGGAACAAAGGAACAGAAGATATTTTCAACGGCAAGAACACCAAAAATGCCCGAAAGATCTGCCCCCAGTCTTTATGGAAGATCGCTTCAAGAAAACTGGATCAAATTGACTCTGTCCAGTTTTTGGAAGAGCTTAGAATTCCACCTGGCAACAATCTTGAGGCGTTATCAGGGGATAGAATCGGAGAAAACAGCATTCGCATAAATGATCAGTATCGAATTTGTTTCAAATGGGCAACGAATGGTCCTTATCAAGTTGAAATTACAGATTATCATTGAATAAAGAGGAAAAAAAATGGTTAGAATACCAAGTCATAGAGAGCCAACCCATCCAGGCGAGATGCTTCTTGAAGAATTCTTAATTCCTATGGGTATCACACAGAGAGAACTGGCCTATTCCATTCATGTTCCCTACCAGCGTGTTAATGAAATTGTAAACAAAAAAAGGGGGATAACTCCAAGCACTGCCTTGCGACTTGCCAAGTTTTTCGGCATGTCAGAGGATTTCTGGATAAATCTGCAATTACGGTGGGATCTATATAAGACAAAAAGTAAAGAGTATAACGCACTGAAGGCAATAAAGCCGGCAAACTTTCAACATTCATCAGCCCAGTTATGAAAAGGATTTGGCCCGATAAGGCGCTCAACCTGACTGCCAACAGCAGAGGATTTTGAAACATCCTGCCCCGCATGAAGTCGGTGGTGTGCAAAAGTCTGATATAGGGGACTGTTTCTGAGTGAACCTAATTCTGAAAAATTCAAGCAGCTACAACGCTGATTTTCGCACGATGCCGGGAACGTGGCTTCGGCTTTACCACTATCTCCACATCTCGACCAAGATCATTCAAAAATTTGAACAGACGTTCCGTTGAAAAACCTGATAAGCGTCCTCGCATAAGGGCCGAAACTTTTGGTTGGTCTATACCAAGAAGAGTCGCCGCTTTTTTTTGGCTCATGTGACGTTTGGATATAATTTGGCTTATCCGGCGAGCAAGCTCTGCTTTCGCCAACGCCTCTTCTGGATTGGCAACTCCAAGATCAGCAAAGACATTTCCACTGCTTTTTTCCACCTTAATATCACCATTCATACTTTTTCTCCTTTCCTGTAGAGTTTTTTTGCTCTTCTTAGCCTCGCCCTAATTAAGTCAATATCCGCTTTAGGCATGGCAATGCCCTTCTTTGATTTCTTTTGAAAGGCGTGAAGTGCACACACCACTCCGGCCAATTTCACAGGATAAACCGGGATAGTGCCTAAAGTGAACTAAACTCAATTAACTTGATAGATTAGGAATTTCCATTTTTTTGACAGGATTAACAGGCCCGCCCTGGTGCGACCTTGCCTGTAGCACATTGTCATTGTTGATCTCGGTAATAAAGATGTTGCGATCAAGCCGTGCTATATCGGTCTGGGCCAGGGATAATCAGGATAAATGTAAATCACGTAACTCATGTTCATCCTGTCGAAAAGTCCTGCCGTAGGCGGCTAATTTAATAGTATGCGTTGACAGTACTATCAATTCCTGCAATTGTACACCTACTTGAGTTGGTGGATCGAACGGAAAAAAATGAACATCGAACATCGAACGTCCAACATCGAACATCGAATAGGAAAAAATGAAGAAACAGACTTATGACCTGGGAAAACGGCTGCTTGAGTATTCGGATATTCGTTTTTCATTCGACGTTGGACGTTCGATGTTCGATGTTCGTCTTTTAACATGAACTCTGAACCTATGAACGCTTACTAATCTTCTATGGCTGTCTTGGACCTTGTAAAATGATATGGGTGTAACCATGTGTCTGCTACTTTTATTGAAACATTTTTGGTCTAAACTTCGATCACCAGTCTCCTGCCTTACCTTATTTCTGACAATTGCAAACTGTCTCTTGCTGGGAGGATGTGCGGCCTCACAACTCGACATGTCTGTCAAGAGTATGGTTCCAGTTCCTTCCGATGCGGATACTGCCAAGTCCCCTTTGCAGATCGTTTTGGGAGTTGATAATTTTGTGGACCTCAGACCCCAGACCCGTGGTAGTGACAACAAGAAATGGATGGGTTTCATACCGGGCATTTTGTGGATCGAAATCAGCTCCGATATACCTGAGATCTATACGGCATTTTCTCCGTTCAACTCCAGGCCCTTTAATTTTAACATTGCTCGGGCAATAGCCGATATAACAGGTCAGTCCGGCTTGTGCCGTACGGTAGTCTTCCTGCCTGAAGATCCTTACAGACACATAGATTATCGTTTAGAAGGGGTGTTGCGTCGCAGTCTTGTTCAAGAAACAGGTTACTACTACGGCTCAGGAATATATGCCTGGGTTACCCGTATATTAGGCCTTCCTTATGTGTCATATAATATGGAGTTAAAAGTGGACCTGATGCTACGTTCCATGACCACGAATGAGGTCTTGTGGAAAGGGACAATAGCAGGAACAAGGAAGGACAAATACCACAATGTTTATGGTCTGGCCAATGGCATAGATGGTAAGCATATAATAGCATATAATTTTTCACAAATTATGGCTAAGCAACTGCCCGACATATTATCAGGTCTGAGAAAAGCCCTGGAAAAGGAGCCGCATGAATAATCCGATCACTGGTTCAAAGGTTCAAGGGTTTACTGAAAAAAATGAACATCGAACATCGAACGTCCAACATCGAATGTTGAATAGGAAAAGATGAAGACTTATGACCTGGAAGAAAGACTGCTCGAGTATTCGGTGCGAATCATAAATAGCCGTTGAATGTTCGGTATTGGATATTCGTTTTTCATTCGATGTTGGACGTTCGATGTTCGATGTTCGACGTTCATCTTTCTATGTAACCTGTGAACGTTTGCAAAACATCTTAGCGCTTATGACCCTGAACCTGCGAATCCTTACAATAAGGTAACCCTGAACAGTGAACTCTGAACCTGTAAACAGAGAGGTTTTGGCTATTATAGGGAGTGTCCCCCGCAGGTGGGGGCGTATGGACCTGCTCAGCCGTATGGCTGTAGTAGCGGTCGGACGTGCTTTCTGTGACTCTGATCTTTTGGATAGGCAGACCAACAAGATACACGGTGCCAATATTGTGGGGCTTATTTCCGTGACCAGGTGGGGATCATTAATAACTGACCTTGCTTTCTGCGAAACACTGGGCCAAGGCCCGGAGCTGGCAAGCCCTACCGTTTTCAGTTATACCCTGCCAAACATCGCGATTGCTGAAGCCGCTGGCCATTTTGGACTGACAGGTCCTGTCTACTCGATCTTTGCCGAGCATGACCTTATGGAAAAAGTCGAACAAGAAGCTATTTTCTGGTTATCCAACCATCCGGAAATCTCTGCCATGGTGGCAGGCCGACTGGATATTCCTCCTTCTTATGCTGAAGGAAAAGCACCTGTTGCGGAATTCCATATTGTGAACGGAAAATGCCGCATTTGACCCTTATCTATCCACATTGGCCCAAACTGCCGGAGCAGACAGAGTTTCATCTGCCCCCACATGGGCCGGTATGCCTGGCTGCATCTATACCGGAAGAGTATAATATTTGTTTTATAGATGAAAATGTGGATACTCTGGACCTGGAGGCCGGGACAGATCTGGTGCTTTTGTCCATGATGCTGACCAGTCAATTGCCCAGAGGATTTGAGATCGCTGCCAGATACCGGGAAAGAGGTGTTAGGGTTATTGCAGGCGGTATTAGCGCCATGCTTCATGCTGAAGAGGTTGCTGAACATGTTGACAGTCTTTTTCTGGGAGAGACTGAAGATGGACGTCTTGCCAAAGTTTTAGCGGACTGGGAAAAGGGATGTCTGAAACCGGTCTATGACTATTTCCTCGACCATCCTCCGATTGAAAGCATAGGTACGGCCAGACGGGAGATTCTCAACCAGGAGCGTTATGCCTATCGCGGTGTACGGATGGTGGATCTGGTCCACGCGTCCAGAGGATGCAGGTTTAACTGTTTTCCATGTTCCACAGCATATCTCGGAGGCAGGCAATTCCGCCCTCGCCCCATTGATATAGTGGTGAAAGAAATTGATGACATTAACAACAATCGATTGTTCCTGGTGGACAATTCCCTGGCGCAGGACAGGAAATGGGTCTTGAATCTCTTTGCCGCCTTGAAGCCTTTAAAGAAAAAGTGGATCAGCCATCCCATCCTGGACGAGGAGTATGTAATCGCTAAAGCAGCAGAGGCGGGCTGCTGGTATGTGTACCAGGCCGTCATTGACACCTCGGAAGTAATTCGTAACCGTGTCCGGCGGCTGCAGGATCACGGCATTGGCGTGGAAGCGGCAGTCCTGCTGGGTACGGATAATCAGGACGAAGACTATATTAAGCGCCTGGTGGACTTTCTCCTGGAGATCAATGTGGATATGGCGGAATTCAGCATCCTGACCCCCTTTCCCCATACTCCGATCACTGCACTGTTCGAGCGGGATGGTCGAATCCTCCACCGCGACTGGAAGCGCTATACCACGGCCGAGGTCTGCTTCCGGCCCAAGCACATGACCCCGGATAAGCTTCAGCAAATGTATCACTATGCATGGAAGGCATTCTTTCAGGATATGTCGCAGTCCCTGCGTATGGCCCGTCTGTTCCAACAGGTAATCCGAAAAGAGCTGGCAGATAACACCTATGAATCCTTAAACCTTTCCCCTGATCGCCGCAAACGTATCCGTGCCGAAGGTGAAGTTCGTGGGGCTTGATTGTCTCCTGGTCGCCGACAACCAGGTGATCACACCCTACCCGGTCTATCCATTAGGCATTGCCCATCTTGCAGGGGCTTTAGAGGCCGCGGGCCATCAGCCATACCAGTTCGATCTGCTGGGCCATGGGGGTCTCAAGGCCCTGGCCCGTCGGCTTTCGGCATCACCACCTGATCTGGTTGCCCTCTCCATTCGCAACCTCGACACAGTTGACAGCACTGCACCGGACAATTTTATTCCCAAGGCCCAGGAGACTATGGCCCTGATTCGCCGCCTTTGCCGAGCTCCCGTAGTGGTGGGCGGGCCGGCTTTTTCCATCATGCCGGAGGCCATCATAGAGCTTTTCCAGGCAGACTACGGCGTGGTCGGGGAGGGAGAGATAATACTTCCATGGCTTGCAGATTGTTTGGAAACGGGTGCCCCACCAGATGAGCGCATCTTCAGGGCCAAGCCAGCCGATGCACCGTGGCAACCTGTACGGTATGATTCTTCAATCGCAGACTATTACCTGGGTTACGGGGGCATGCTCAATGTGCAGACCAAGCGAGGATGTCCGCACCGGTGCGCCTATTGTTCCTATCCCGGTCTTGAAGGAAATCGTCTTCGATTTCGAGATCCAGAGGCCGTGGCTGATGACGTGATGCGCATTACCAGGGATATGGGTGCCCGTTATATCTTTATTACTGATGCGGTCTTCAATGACGGGCAGGGTCATTGTCTTCAGGTGGCGGAGGCATTGATCCGATCCGGAAACACTACTCCATGGTGCGCCTTTTTCAGACCTCAGAATGTATCAAGAGACGCGCTCAAACTCCTCAAGCGAGCCGGACTTGTTGCCATGGAGATGGGTACTGATGCCGCTGCCGACCAGACCCTCACTGCCCTTAACAAGGGCTTTACTTTTGACGACGTCATAGCCACCAACGACCTGGCTGCCTCACTCGGCATCTCCTGTGCCCACTTTATCATATTCGGAGGCACTGACGAAGATGATAGGACAATCAAAGAGGGATTGGCCAATCTGGAAAGACTGAAGGAATCTGTTGTATTTGCCTTTACAGGCATTCGCATCTTACCCGGCACCCCTATCTACGAGCGAATCCTGAGGGAAGGTGCATTGGACCCAAGCCAACCGCTCCTGGAGCCGTTTTTTTATTTTTCTCCCAAGATTCGACGTGAGAGATTGGAAGACCAAATCAAGACTGCATGGGCCGGACGTATCGATCGAGTCTATCCCTGTTCGATTATGGACAAAAAAATCCGTTACCTGCATGAACGGGGCCATGTCGGCCCTATGTGGGACATGTTGATCCGCAGACCCCGCACAAAATGAACCATCGCCTTTTTCACACCCTTCTGGTCATTCCTGTTTATAACCACGGCCCAACGCTGCGGTCCGTGGTGGAAAGGGCCTTGAATGCGGGCTGGCCGGTGCTCGTGGTTGATGACGGGAGCACGGACAGGGGACCGGACCGGATCACAGACCTCCCGTGCAGGCTTCACTGTCTTCCTCACAATCAGGGCAAAGGCTCGGCCATACTCACAGGGGCCAGGCTCGCCGCACAATGGGGCTACGATACCATTATTACTGTGGATGCAGATGGACAACTGGACCCTGAGGACGCGGCGCGATTGGTGGAGACTGCAACCGCACAGGACCGGCTGGCTATTGTAGTCGGGACCAGATTGATGACCCGTGATACAGCCCCCGGGGCCAGCCTTTTTGGCCGCGCTTTTTCAAACTTTTGGGTGAGACTCGAGTGCGGTCTGGACATGCCGGACACTCAAAGCGGTTTGCGCCTTTATCCTGTGGAATTTTTGCTCCATCTTCCCGTCCGGGCCCGGCGTTATGATTTCGAGGTCGAAGTCCTGGTCCGGGCTGCATGGGCCGGTATCCCTATCCTTTCCACACCTGTCCGGGTGCATTACCCCCGCGAGGGAAAACGTATATCTCATTTCCACCAGTGGAAAGATAATCTTAGCCTGACCATACTCCATACAAGCCTGATCCTCCGGGCACTGAATCCCTGGCCACACCGGCGTCTTGCGGGCCGGGCCACCCCGTCAGTTATGGACATGTCTTTTTTCCATCCGTTTCGACTGTTCAAACAGCTCTGCCGGGAGCATAGTACACCAGCCCAGCTCGGAATCGCCGCATGGATGGGTCTGTTTCTTGGGGCCCTTCCCCTCATCGCCTGCCATACCATTGTCATAGTCTATGTCACACACAGACTACATCTTAACAAGCCTGCTGCTGTTGCGGCCAGCCAGTTATGCTGCCCGCCTGTGGTCCCGGTGATATGTATTGAGACAGGCTACTTCATGCGAAACGGCCACCTGCTGCTGAAACTGTCATTGGATACCACGGTCTACCAGCTCCATCAAAGGTTGCTGGAATGGCTCCTGGGCTCTCTCATCGTCGGGCCGTTGTTCGGCCTTGCAGGAGGCCTTGCCACTTATTCTGTTGTCCGCTGGTTGCGGACCTGGGGGGCTACGGAGTGCGATACATAAATCCTCGTCTCCGAGGAGCTGTCCTGAAAAGGTTAGAGGCCCTTGGCCATGGCATTTTTTACCTTATCCTGCGAATAGCCGGTCAGCCGGGGGCTTATGCTTTACTGGTTCCTGTGGTTTTGATTTATGTCATTTCCGGCCGCCGAATTCACCAGTTGACTTCTCCCTATCTCCAGCGACGTTTCCCGAAACACAACCTGGTAGAACGCTGGCGGGATACCTTTAGAATAGTCCATTCCTTTGGACAGATCCTGGTGGACAGGGCCTGGCTGGGCCTCAATATATCTGCCCGGCTACATTGCAGCCTCGATGGGTGGAACACTATCTTAGGACTCATAGAGCAGAGAAAAGGCCTGGTACTTCTCACAGCACATGTCGGAAACTGGCAGGTTGCCCTGGCCCACCTCAAGGATCTACCTGTACCGGTACACGCCTTGATGCATTATAAGGAAGAGGTCGTGGCAAAACACTATTTCGATCTGCGGGGCGAATCGTGCCCGTTTCGGATCATCAAGACCGATGGCTTTCTTGGGGGTGTGGTTGAGGCCACTGCGGCCATACAGAGGGGCGAAGTCGTGACTATCATGGGAGATCGTCTGGCTGGAGGTCCCAACGCCACTGTCAAGTTCCTTGACTCTCAGGTACGATTTCCTGCAGGTGTTTACAGGCTGGCGGCCGCTACAGGGGCACCCATAGCAGTTCTCCTTGCAGCCAAGACCGGTAGGCAAAGCTATCATCTTCGAGTATGGGACGTGTTTCATCCGTCATACCATAACCGAAAACACCGCGAGGAGGACCTGACGGCCTGGACCAGCCGTTTCAGCAAGGCGCTTGAGGCCTACGTTACCCAATTCCCGTATCAGTGGTACAATTTTTATGATTTCTGGAACCAGTAGGTATCCACCGGGCTTTGATGACCTGATCTCATCGTGATATAGGACACCTACCTAACAGCCTTCAGCCTACAGCCTAAAAGGCTAAACCTTGATGACCTGATCTCATCGTGATATAGGACACCTACCCTAAAATGGAGCTGCAAACATATGGACCAGTTGAAGCAACAACTGAAAGAGATGATTGTTCAAGACCTTAATCTGCCGGACGTTAAACCTGAAGACATGGACGACAAGGCCCCACTGTTCGAAGAAGGTCTTGGACTGGACTCCTTGGACGCCGTAGAGCTGGTGGTCCTGATGCAAAAGCGCTTTGGAGTACAAATAGCGGATATGGACGAGGGAAAAGAGGCCTTTGCTTCTATAGATGCCCTTGCCCGTTTTGTGAAAGCACAGCAAGGGAATACCTCTAAGAGTATAGGTACTTCCGTTTCTGCAACCTGAGGCATCACGACACATGAATCGGTAAACATGTATGGCCCCACCTGCCCAGTCACCAGATCACTCAATCACTAAAAAACGAGCATACCAAAATACCAAGTCATCCGTGGCCATTACCGGCATGGGATGTATCTCGGCTGCAGGAACTGATACAAAGAGTCACTGGATAAACATAAATAAGAGCACGGCCCGCTGCAGCCCGGTGCCGGATTGGCTTTTTTTTACCAAGCTCCATTATCCGGTCTTTGCAGCTCCGCCCGAGGCCCTTTCGCCAACAGGTCGCGACCTTTTTGAATCAGCATCCCCATCCCTTTTGTCTTCGACCCTGAGCCGTACTCTCAATTTGGCTGTTAGCGCAGTGGCTGAGGCCCTTAACCAGGCAGGGATCGGCCTGCAATATTTGCGTGGGAAAAAGGTGGGCATTGCCTTGGGAACTACAGTGGGCTGCACTTTTAACAACGAGGAGTTCTATGAGCAGTGGCGCAGGGGATTGGAACCGGACCTTGCGCCGATTCTCCATTACCTGTCTGGAAATTTAGCACAGGCCCTCCACGGGATTCTTGGCACACAGGGCCCATCGGCCGTGGTCACAAATGCCTGTGCATCCGGAACGGATGCTATCGGGCTTGCCAAGGGGTGGATTGCGAGCGGGGCCTGTGATCTCGCTGTCGCAGGGGGCGCTGATGAGCTGTCCAAGATAGCATACAATGGCTTTGCCGGCCTCCAACTCAGTGATACGGAGCAATGCAGGCCCTTTGATAGGCATCGCAAAGGACTCAACCTCGGGGAAGGTGCCGGTCTGTTGGTGCTCGAAGAAGAGGGCCAGGCGCGGGAGCGTGGAATAACACCCCTCGGATGGGTGAGGGGATATGGCTCGGCCTCAGATGCCTGGCATCCCACAGCGCCTCATCCAGAGGGGCGGGGCCTTAAATGTGCCTTTGTACAGGCATTAGCAGATGCCGGTCTCAGCATACAGGATGTCGCAATGATCAATGCCCATGGGACCGGCACTAAGGCCAACGACCTTGCAGAGGCCAATGCATTGTCTAACCTTTTGCCGGAATCGTGTCATGTCGCGATTGTCTCTACTAAGGGAATGACCGGCCATACTTTAGGGGCTGCCGGCGGCCTGGAGGCAGTTCTTACGCTTTTGGCCCTGCGGCAAGGAGTAACTCCAGGGACCCACGGCTATCAGTCATCAGATCCACAGCTACCTGTAAACCCCATACCACAGGGCATTTCCGCCCCACTTCCTACGCGTATTGGGATGTCACAGTCCCTGGCATTCGGAGGAGGAAATGCAGCGCTGGTTATTGAGGCAAGGCCATGAGGCAGGAAGTCGCCGTGACTGCAATGAGTGTTTCCACCAATAAGGAAAATGAGCCTGTCCTTGCCTCACTCAAAAAGACCTTAAGACGGGCAGATGGATTAACGACCCAGGCCGTGGTCGCTGCTGCACAGGCCCTGGCCAAGGCTCCAACAAGAGAGCCTGCCCCGGTTGAAGTGGGAATTTTCGTGGGCACGGCCTTTGGCCCCCTGGAAACCAACTTCCGATTTCTTGACACATTGCTCGATGATGGAGAGGGCCAGGCCTCCCCGACCCTTTTTTCCCATTCTGTGCACAATATGGCTGCCGGATACATATCCCGGCTGCTGGATCTGCGAGGACCTGCCCTGACAATGACTACCTTTACATGGCCTTTTTTGTCTGCGCTGGACACGGCATGGCAATTTATGGCACAAAAGAAAGTCCGCCGCGCTTTGGTAACAGCGGTCGAAGCAAAGAGCGCCGTCTTGGAAGATGCCCTTAGGCGACTAGGGGCATCTGATGATTCAGTCTCTGTTGAAGAGGCAGTGGCATGTGTCCTGGATCCCGTGGAGTGGGCTCCCCCAGGGTACCCTGTGCTTCAGGATCTCGAGATCAATAACAGGCCATGCGCCCCTCAAATTCTGCTAACCAGGAAAGGAGAGAGATGGGCACCCCAATCAAGTCAATGCCCTATAGGACCCTTGGACCACGCACTGGCCATTATCAAGGCGCTTACGCACTTGCGAAGTAAAAGTGCTGATGATATTCTTGCTTTCAGTATTGCGTCTCTTTTTGGGGATGCCCGGCTGACCTGGCGCACAAAGGAGGAAAAACCATGAAGTTCACCAGTGTATGGTCCTTGGCCTGTGTATTCATTCTTTGTCTTGTCTTGATACCTGCCCGGACAAAAAGGGGATTGAGGCCGCCCAGCCTATGGTAGGTATGAACAAACAGGGTGTCCTGATCGCTATAGGATATCCGTCCGAGTTTGTTGTTACTGATCCCAAAGCGGCTTCGAGTTGGCAATACTGGCGGGACCGGTGGGGTAAGTTTGTGGTAATCTTTGACCAACAGGGCAGGGTCAAAGATATCTCAGGAAGGTATTAAAGCGGGGATTCGTATAAAATTACTTAAATTGACCCGATCACTTCAGTTCAGACGATAATTTTCCGATTGATACTTTAGAACTGATGATACACCAAGTTTTTTAGTTGTATATGACCGGCAAGACATGCGGTCAAGAAAGGAGAAAAAGAGTGTCTGGAGCTGAACGAAGAACAAGTGTTCGTGTCCCTGCCCGATTTAAAGTAGACTATTCCCACGAGGGCAATTATCTTATTTCATACAGCAAGAACATCTCTGCCGAAGGGATGTTTATCTGCACAGATAAACCCGTTCCTGTTGGGACCCATCTCAGATTGGTATTCTCCATAGAAGACCTCCACGAGGTAGTAGTAACCGCAAAGGTTGCATGGGTGAACCTTCAAGGGGGAAAGGGGGATACCGGACTGGGTTTAGAGTTTGTTGATCCACCAGCCCTCCTAAAAGAAGCCGTTCTGCGGATAGTCAATCGCATAGCAGTTGTTTGTTGAACCACAGAACCGGTAATTGATTTTTCCAGGACTTCCGGTTCATCGCAGACTGTTATATTGCTTCTGTGGTCAGCGATAAAAAGGCCGTCCAGCCCGATCCTGTTAAAGGTCCTAATAGCGTCTTCGGGTGAACAGACTATCGGTTTATGAAGATTCTCATTCCATTGACAGGGCTCCAGGCTCGCCGACGCCTTGTGACCTGTCCAAATTCCCACTCCAAAACAGACCGACCCGGAGTGACGATCGTGCGCTGAAAGTAGCCAGGGCTCACCCCGGGAGGCCCGCTGCATCTCGGTATGACAGCTGCTGTGAGATTACCGGCATAAGGGAAAACTTATAATTTCAGATCATTAAGTTTTTTGTTAATAAAGTTCATGTCAAACTCATCAGGATCAAATTCCCCACCAACCCATTCGAGCATAGATTCATGTTCTTCATGTTTTGGATCTTGAATTGCATCCAAAAAATCGGAGTATCCCCAAATACCCCCGCAGTCCTCTGGAGGACATGCCTTTTTCCCTTTAATGACTACAGGTGATTCAGAAAAATCTAAAGAAAGAATTTTTTCGAGAACGATTTTGTGCTCCCAACCATCACCGAAGTCATATTCATAAACAAAATTATCTTTTGGATTGGAAATGATGTCTTGCAAATAAACCTTACGCTCATCTGTTACATCTATATCAAAATCCGGGTCTGGAATTCCGATATAAGAGCTTCCAACTCTATATTGATGTAAATGGTAATTAAACCATCCCATTGCTACCTGCAAAACGGAATGTAATTCATCTAATCTGATGTTGTCTTTGACAATCAATCTTCTCCATATTGGAGGCTTACTTCCAACCAAGGTAACTTTGATTTGGTACAACGATTTTGATTTTTTATTCTGTTTTGTCACTGTGACCTCCACTTTCGGTTGATCCTGATGATTTGCACAAGAAAGGCAGGGCCAACGGTTTGATTTGTTATTTGGGGTACTACCAACTTGGCATCAACGGGAAGGAATTGGCCCGGCATTGTTGTTGGCGGCAACCCGCAGTTCATGCAGTGCTTGGTGATGTGGGTCGGGCTGTAGCCTTTTTTAGTGAGGCAATTGGTTAAAAGCGCTTCCTCGATGTTGCTGTTGTTCGGGCGATCTTCCCAATTGCCCAGATAGGTGTAACCCAGCTCCTGGGTGAATAATTTAACTATCCGGTTTTGAGTGAGACGTTCTATTTACCTTACCTTTATCATAGCTTTTTCTCAATGACCTTCCAATATCCGCCCCTGGCCGGACCTATGCGTTCAAGAATTCTATCTTTCTTCAAACGCATGATTTGCCATTCAATTCCTTTTTGTGTAATTCCTATTCTATTGGACATTTCCTCGATGGAAATGGAGGTATCCTCTAAAATCAGCTTCAGAATTTTCTCCCTAGTTTTCCCCCTAGTTTTCGGGGTAGTTTCGGGTGATATTTTCCCGGTTTCTCCGGTCCTTTCTAACGACAACTCATCAGGCAGACGGCCTACGTTCCAAAAAATAATTTTGTCCTCGTAAACACTGATCTGCACGGGATTGCCGCTACTGTAGTCCTTATGGACGACAGTATTGAGCAGGGCTTCCCGCAATGCCGGTGCGGGGAACAGATAGCTTTCCACCCGCTGAAGCCCCTCAGCTCTTTCCGCTTTCGGTGGCGAAGTACCGCATCAGGTATTCGTAGGCATCGCCCAGGATATCGTCGCCGGCTCCACAATGTACTTTAAATTATTATAAAAATTTACAGCGCTATATCCGCCTCTCCATGGATGAGCAGAATACGTTATGACTAAACGATCATCTTCGTCGTCAAAATTTTCTATGGGTCGTAAAAATGACTACAAAAAAGAATACACATGGATATATGTATGAGGCAATACATATAAATCTTCAAGTGACCAATCACCACTCATATCTATTTTATAGGTCTCTGCGTTTTTAATCATGCTCATTATTCTCTTGTCGCCCTAACGCTAAAGTCAAGGGGCAGCCAGGGCTTCCACTGATTTCAATAAAAACTATAAATTCAGAGATCATAGTAAATGCCATTTTTTCTCAAAAAGAATGTGCAGAATTTTAAATAAATACCCATCAAATCCATAAGTTATAGTTCTATATTGCACAAT
>JGI24025J20009_10001701_pt1 | contig 16412 bp, 12 predicted proteins | sample Cruoilmetagenom3_FD_20009 | JGI IMG/M metagenome (IMG submission 20009)
GATTTTGAGAAGGATTGCCGCCTCAGGGGTCTCGTGGATGGGAGCATCAAGGAATACCTCTCCGAATTACGGATCTTCACCCAGTTTTTAGAACAGAATGGAAGAAAACAAGGAGACATAACTGTGTTGACTGTTAAAAAGGAGACACTTCAGGATTTTTTGAAGTACCTGAAACAGAAAAGAAAGCTGTCTGTGAAGAGAATGGAGAACTATTTCTCTGGCCTGAATGCCTTTTATGACTATCTCACGTTTGAAGGAATCATCACGGTGAAACCACCTGTGGTGGAGATACGGAAACGGTACATACGACGATACAAGCGTGAGTCAGAGCCATCGAAACGGAAACTCATCACGATAACAGAGATGGCAACCCTGATTAATTCTATTTTGGATATCCGGGATAAAGCTATTGTTGTCGTCTTGGCAAAAACAGGAATCCGGAGGCAGGAACTGGTGACATTGGATACTAGTGATATTGACTGGCGGGATAATAGTATTACCTTGAAGGTGACGAGCAAGCGGAGTAACCGTGTTGTGTTCTTTGACAATGAATGTGCCCTTATCTTGCGGAGATGGCTGAAAATGAGGGAAAAAATGATACATGGCACCAGCAGGGCCTTGTTTGTAGGTGCCGGGGGTAAGAGACTGAAAAGGAGCGGTATCTATAACACGGTCACTCTGCATGCGGAAAAAATTGGGCTTCATGAACCATCATCGGGGAAACTGGAGGACCATTTTACGACCCATTGTCTGCGGCATTGGAATACCACCATGCTTCTTCGGGGAGGGATGCCCCGAGAATATGTGAAGGAACTCAGGGGGGATAAAAGACGGGAAGCCATTGATATCTATCATCATATTGATCGTGAAGATCTAAGAAAATCATATCTTGGCTGTATCCCCCAGTTAGGGATTACGTAGCAGTTTTTCTGTTTCCCCCTTTTCCCACTGGGGATAATCGATACTCTTCTCATCGGGATGTGAGCACGAGTGGTTTGGTTATGTTCTCATCGGGATTCGGGCACCAATTTACACGTCAAAATAATCATGTGGGGAAAGGGATTTGAACGCGTTTTTACTAGTAAAAAATAGGAAGTCAACAGAGGTGGAGACAAAATATGAGTGTTAATAAAAAAAAGAGGAAAAAGGAGGAATCTTTTTATCCTTCCCCATGCCAAATACTCGCCTCATCAGTGTAGATGAAAAGTCCCATGCCTCTTTCGATATTAAAGTTGTCATGGGGTGTCCCTACCACGTGGGTAAGAAAGGTTTGACCTGTTGAATTAAACATGATGACCACGGTGGTTCCATTGATAGCCTGCCCCAATGATTCAGCAATTGTGGTTGTTTCATGGCACCAGCCGATAAGATTCCAATCCTCCTCGATGATAACATTAATACTTGCTATAGGGACATCCCGTATGACAAAAACACTGTCCATGGCCACATAGATGAAATATCCCACACCATCCAAAATGGGGAAATCATCATGGGGTGTACCCACCACATGAGTAAGGAAAGTTTGACTACTAGAATTATACATAATCACAACAGTACAATCGCTAATGTTCTGCCCAAGAGTTTCTGCAGTCCAGGAATTAGTAAATGGAACCGTAATCAAATTCCAGTCCTGAGACAATCCCATAAATATAAGGGGGTCAACAAAGGGGTATCTATCCTGATTATCTCCCCCACTAATATTGTAGGGTGTTTCACCAATACCATCACCATTGGTATCTATGCCAGTGTAATTAGACCAATAATTACCACCACTGAGGTAATCATCGTCCCATGTGTTGCTTCCAAAATCATAGGCATTATACGAATTATTGAAATTATTATGATAGAAAATATTGTCATTGGAATAAGAGATACCTGCACCATAATTATTGTTGGCAACTATATTGCATATGATGGTATTATTGCCTGAATACCCCAGACCCAACCCATAATTATTATTTATAATCTCATTACCTGATACAATATTACTGTTGGAATAGTATAGATCTATTCCCAATTGAATATTCGAATAAATGATGTTGCCCCTGATATTATTACTATTTGAAGTTCCAAGGAATATGCCATCCTCACTATTTTCTTTAATAGCGTTACCTATGATGGTATTGTTACTGGAAGACCCAAGATATATACCATCTGTATTATTGAAAATATTACATGAAGATATGGAGTTATTATATGATGAAATAATTATGCCACTACAATTATTATCCGAGATAATGCAATCAAAAATTGTATTATCTGGGGAAAGAAGCCAGATGCCACAGGGAAGACCCCAGCACGAACCCTCTATATCACAAATATGACACTTATCGATTATATTATGAGTACCCTCTATCTTAATACCATGACACCAACTATCCCGTAATGTAAAATTACTCAGATGCACATCACTAGCATTTATGACCATAGTATCATTTTCATCTCCATCAACCACCACGTTGTCCATTACTTCACCAAAAATGTTAATGGTCTTATTTACGACTACATTTTCATAATAAATTCCATTATATACATACACAGTTCCGCCATCTGCAACGACATCAACCCCATCCTGGATAATGGAAAAATGATCATATCCCCACCCAGCAGTAGAGGAATCATAGTCATCATCCACATAAACAATAGAGGATTGTATTCCCAAAACATAAATCTTATCTGCAGCAACTATTATTTCATTTAAACCATCCCCGGTGACGTCAGAAACAATGATATCACATATTGTGCCACCCAGCGTGTAGTTCCATAGCTCTTCTAAGCTGTTGTTCAACAATCGTACTACAGAACCATCAGATAAAATAATTTCAATATCCCCATCACCATTTATATCATTTACATTAATGTCTAACCATTTATCCATGAATCCATGCTTCATACCAAGCAGGTGAAGATTGCTATCCAAAATAGTTACTGTCCCATTGGAATTTGAAACCACAATTTCATCTTTTCCGTCATCATTTAAGTCAGAAATTGCCCAGTTTTTCCATCTTTCATTGTATGGACCAGTATACGTGAAAATAATGCTGCCATTATATGGATCTCTCAGATAGATATAATTGTTCCCTGCATAGGAACCAGCTCTTTCATCAAAAGTTATAATTTCCTTAGTGTTATCTTTATCCAAATCGGCGATACTATGATAGAGATGCCCATCAGTATCTCCCAAAAATCCTTGTACAGTAAACTCCTCGTAACCATTTTCGTTTATCACGATAGTGTATTTTTGGCCATCATACGTTGTCGTATTAGCCCCCTGTCCACTTCCTGAATGGCCATTGTGAGGTGAAAAATTAGAAATTACCATCTCTTTGAGGCCATCACTATCAATATCTTCCACAGGATAAGGCCACCCTGCAGCAGTTCTCGGCCCTATTTCGTAATGCCAGATTTCGTTCCCAGATGAATAATTAATAAGGCCAGCTCCCCGCGGTTGTGCACTGTAACCAGCATCAAAATTTACAAGTATGTCTTTGTGGCCATCATCAGAGAAATCTATAACATCCCGTGCATACACACAGCTGTCATATCCGCCGCTCCTTGTAATTGTTTTGGCTAACGTGCCATTACCATGAAATATCCATATCGTTGGTGTATTTGCATTGTCTCTTCCCCCAAGGAAGATTTCCTTTTTTTCATCAGAGGTGATATTGTCAATCAAACTAAGGTAGCAGGGTGTATATCCACCAGAATCAATCGGCAAAGAATAGTTCCATAATTCTGTTCCATTACCCGTATAGGTATGTAATACTCCATTGTTCTCTAAATAAATCAATTCTAAATCATCGCTTCCATATGTGTCTCCTGTCAATATGCAATGATGACGATACTCTGATGAAACATCAGCAGTCTTAGACCACATCTCTACAAAAGGATCATTTGAAATTTGTGCAGTAGAAGCAAACGGATAATAATTTGTACATGAGAGGTCATAGTATGTATGTTCCCATCCCAGATTAGAAGTAAGTTGAACTAATCCAGCTTTCCCATCACCGTCATAGGTGATATCTTTCTTATATGATGATGCCTCAGCTCCACCTTTTTTGATTTCAAAATTATTGTTACCGTATACAATATTTCCAAAAATGGTTCCAACCAATAGTATACTAATAAACAGTGTTTCAATTCCTCTTTTTTTCCTCATAGTTTATTCCTCCTTTCCATATTAAATATCGGTTATTCCAACTTAAAGATTACGGCCAAAAAACAATGTATTTGATACAGAGTGAATTCAAGATTAAAAAGGTATGATCACTAAATTTTTTTACACCATGTCTCTTCAGCAACTTTTTTAAAACCAAGTTTTTTCATTAATTTTATTGAACGAATATTATCGTCACTAACCCAATCTGAGTATGCTTCTTTACATCCAGCTTTTTTTGCTTCTTTAAGCAACAAATCAAGATAATTATAACCGTGACCTTTATCCCATAAATTAGGGTCATCGATTTTTATATTTAATATATTCAATCGTTTTTTATCTTCGTTAATATTAAAACGCAAATGACCAACAGGATTCTCATTAAGGTATAAAAGATGACCCAAAGATGCAACAGGCCCTTTTTCCTTATCTACTTCATCCTCTTCTTTCTCTACTTCACTCATCATATAAATATTATTACCAATATGAGTTGGCCCATATGTCATATCATCAAACCAATGAGGATTATTCTTTGAAATCATATTATTTCTTCCTCCCTTTTATATATTCTATATTGGCTAAGTAGCCTTAAAGGATAAGGGTCAAAAGAAATGGGTGGGTCCAGGTTTCCTACATGTAGTGTCAGAGGCGTGATTTTTTATTTTTTTGATGCATATAAGCTCCCCAAGCACCATCCAGTATATCTGCATACATAAGATTAGTGAGCTCTTTTTTTATCTCGGAATGTAACACCTTCAGTTTATTTCTAAGTTCAGTAATTTGCTTTGCTAAGCTTACAATTTCCTTGTGTTCTTTTATTTCTTTTATAATCTCAATTATTTTATACATCATATCGGTATGCAATTGGCTCTTGTTTTCCCCATTATATTTCAATTTAAATAAGCATTCCATTTGTTTATCTCCATGCCAAAATTCATACATGCCACCATGGATTTCAATTTTACTAGAACCAAACCATACATACTCCTCAAATAAATTTCTATAGAGTAGATATTGGAAGTTGGTCGTAATCCCCTCAACAGGATCTGGCGAGGGATTGAAACGGGCGTGCAATTTTTCTGATAAAAAATTTCTGATTAACCTATGGATTTTATGGTAAAGATGCCAGTAATCACAATAGATATCTTCAAAATCATCCATCCAATAAAATATTTTTTCAGCATGATATTTCTCAAAAAAATTACGATATCTATCATCTACAGATTTTAGGGTATCTGTTTTCCAGATATTATGTTCCAGGGCAAAAGATGGCTCATCAGAGACATAGGGTTGTCCATATTTTAAAAAATGTTCATCTTTTTCAATCCTTTTAGATTCCTCCTCTTCAGAAAGTGATAATGCATCCCAGTCATAGTTATATTCCAAATCATAAATAACGTCATCCTTGAAAAATTTTAAAATTGGTTTAATCACCTTTTCTTTGTATTTATTAGTTTTGTCAATCTTCAATTCAATAGGAACATCAAAAGCCTCCGGGTACTTCGCCATAACGTATCCTTCGTTTTCTGGAAGATAATATAACATCCAGCCTTCCAGTTTTTTTTTAGACTCTACTTCTTTAAAATTTATATTCTTTATTTTACCTCTTTTCCTTAAAGGATGTAACCGTTTTTTCACTTTTGTTACCTCAGTTTTGGTCTTGGCAAATTTGTCTGGTATCTGCTTTGCAAATAATCCCTCTTTATAATGCCTAAGGGTCTCAATTATTTTTTTATCTATCTCGCTTGTCATACCATTTTACACCAAATCTAAGGCTTGTGCTACTGTTAGGATAGCACTTAGTGTATAAAACACCCTTCTTTTTTTTATATATTATGTATAGAAGTTTAGACAAACTAGAAGAAGTCGTTGGTATCCCCAAAAAAATTATTGTTGAAGAAGATAAAATAATTATCTATTTTGAAAACACAATGGGAATATCAATAGACTCTACTCAACACTTAAAAAAATATTTACAAGAAAAAAAAGGAAAAAAAATAGGTATTCTCAGAACAGGCATTGATGAAAAACCATATGTTCTAAGGGATGCGGAGGAACACAAATGAATCAGCCACGAAAACAATATGGCTATGCAATTAACACAAAACAAATGGAAAACTTTTTCCAGGAAAATATTGGCATTTTTTTGTATGTTTTTATATTTTTTATTGCAAAAATGAATATAAAGCAAGTCTCCAAGTCAGCGTATGCCACAAAAATAATCAAATGGAGGGAAGAGAACAATGATTAAGGATAATCTTAAAAATGTTTGTATAAAATCAGAAATAAAAGACAGAAAAAGCGAAGGAAAGAACGATATTTATGGTCCAGAACAACAAGAACCACAATTTTTTATCTAACAGATTCACCTTTGGATTAGTAATAAGGGCCGATTTTACGACTATCCAGGCTATAAAGAAACATATTTCTGGATATGATGACGTCGATGTGATTTTTCAGAAACTAAGTGCCTCAAAACTTTGGATAAAAGAGGAAGGAGAACCACATGAGTAAGATTAGCATATCCAAAGTCATAGACCAGCATTTTGATAGACAAGTATACCAATCTGTTTTGTTGGGCAAGAAGAAGGACAAGAATCATGTGCAGGAGATGGTGGATGAAAGGAGGATTGAACATGACTAATCCTAAAAAAGGTAATGCATCGAAGAAAAAAAACGATGAGGATGCACCCAAGAAACCCCTAAAAAAGAAGAAACAGGTGAAAAAGAAACCTATCCAGAAAAAGCAAGTATCCAAGAAGAAACAAGTAAAAAAGAGTACTGTCACGAAGAAACATGTATCCAAGAAGAAACAAGCCAAGAAACAGGTGAAGAAAAAAGTCGAGATATTACTTACCAATAATGTAAAGAAACAAATGAAGGAGAAATTACAGCCAAAAAAAACAACTCTCTATTGTGTAAAATGTAGAAAGCCCCAGACAGGCTGTCTGATAAATGGCAAGGAGGATTTCCCCACAACCTGTCCAAGCTGTGGGGAAAAGAAAATCTGGTGGACAAAGACCACGGATACTAATGACAATGCAGATTACTTGAAAGTATGGGGTAATGAAATCAAGGACATACTATCTGGTAAATGGGAAAAAGACCAATTAAGAGAATTGAAGAAAAAAAGAAAAGAAAGCTGGAGGGGAAAGGAGAAAAAAAGACGGGAGGAACTGGGGATAGAACAACCCAATGGACAAAAAGAGGAGAAACCACTGCCCTATGCCAAGGACTTAAAGGAACATTTACAGATACGGAATATCCTTGACCGGGAGGGACTCCCTGATATACGCAGTAAGCCTGTTCATATATTCATTAAGGAATTACTGTATGAGGAAGCAACCCTTGAATCCATTGACGGAAAATACAGCAAGAAACATGATTACAGTCTCTATCATTTCGAATGGGGCAAAGGACAACGACCAGGGTTCCTTATTGCACGACCAACAACATATGTGAAAGTGGGAGCTGAGACAGATATGTATCTGCGACCTGCCACATTCGGTGAGATCTATGGAGTGTTTGGTGACGAGTTGGAACAGTTAGGACCACCCCGGAAATACGAACAAGACAAGCTTATCTACAGCCTTGCGGATAAAAAGTTATTGTGGCTTAAAACAACTGAGGGTGAAGGGAAAGGTAAGGAGAGAATCCCTCCCTATGAGTTATTCGACACCATTATGGACATGCATGACGACAAAACTCTCTTTTTCACTCCGACACAGGCATTATCCCGTGAGGAGATACTGGCACTGGAAGACCCTAACGACCTTATACATAAGGCATTATCAGCAGGATTCGATAAGGACGAAAGGATAATCGACTTGGCAAATTCAGGCATACCCATAGTTATCAATGACCCCTCCAGATTCAAACCAAGACTGTTCATGCCATACAATCCACACACTATTGCTAATACTTCCTCGAAAACCTCAAAGACATCCACCACGGGGAAGACAGGCAAACTGATTGAAAGACCTACAACTGCTGGATTAGTGGGATTCAGCCTTGCACATGGGGAACCAAAAAAAGGATTATTACACAGGGAAAACAGGTCAGTTATAATAGACGGATTGGAAGAATCACTCCCAGATGAAAGAGTAGGTTCAGGACTGTTGAATGGGATGGAAACAGGGGAGGTAGATCAGGCTCGTGGTCAAGGAGTATCTTTGAGGACATATGCCACTTTGATATTCCTATCAAATCCCTCCCTTGACACAAGCCATGACGAAGACCAGGATTGGTTCACTGACCTTGATAAACAGATTATTCAATTCGATAAGACACTGGAGATAATTCACCAAAACCAACAGGCTATAGGATCACGAATAGGTCATATTATTTATGATAATGAAATGAAGGAGGCAACAGGTGATGGCTTACCTCCGTACCAGGAGGAATCATATGATAAATTTCTGCAGAGCATACAGGCGTTAACCCCATATTCCTTTACCCAGTTGTTGCTGAACCGTGAGGCACAGAAATGGTTGCATACAATCTGTGACAAGATAAAGGATTACAGAACGAGGGTTGAATCTATCTCCAATGAGTCAGGTGTCAAAAAATACCGGAGGATACATGACTTCATGATTGGGCAACAGAAAGCCTATAAGCATATCAAAGGGATGGCTCTTCGCATGGCATACATGGATAACCTGAAGGACATGCTACAGATTGAATATGGAGAGCGGTTATCAGATACATTCGTGCAGATGGTACTCAAAGATGCGGAGAGGAACCTGGATACGGTACTGGCTCGTAACCTTCAATCATTTCAAAAGATATCTCTGACCCTAACAGACCAAGAGATAGTTGACAAGTTGTATGAAGCACGACTATCAAGCCTGAAAGCACGAGGGAACAAGTATGAAGAGATATTGCTGGTGATAGCTTCCCATTGGAGGGTTACACAAAAAGAGGATGATTCTATCTCACCTGTGAACCTATCAGAACTGAAACCCTACTTCCTTGCCTGTTATAGCCGGGAGGAAAGACGCAACACGAGTTACAGTTCTTTCAACCAGCTTGTTGAGGCAATAGAATTTAACACAAAGAAAGTGAACAGGCATACACAATGGCATGGATTAAAGGTTCAAAAAATAAGTGGAATAATCCGGGTAGCCTTCAGTGAGACATATAATTGGTACAAATTTGTGGAAAACAACCCCCTATACACAATTGATACCGACACCGACCACACCGACAATACCGACACCAGTTTAGCATTAGGCTATACTACTGTCGGTGATGTCGGTTCAATAGGTGTCGGTACTAAACCTGTATTGGGGGTTAAAAATACAAATTTTAATGAAAATGAAGGTAAACATGGGTTCAATAATTGGAAAATAGATCCTGTCACAAACACCCGGCATATTCCCCCTGAACAACTTGCTGAGGGTAAGACAGCCATAGAGGAACTCATGTCCACCAAACCTGCCACGATATGGACACTGGAGGATCTATCCAAGGGATTGAATGCACCACCAGATATTATGCAGGAACTGTTGCACCAGATAACAGAGTCACGGATACTGACAGGCCGTATACGGAGGAAAAGCCCTGACAAGGAGGAATACATTATCAAGGAGGATGCATAGGTATGTCTGATGTGATTGTGTGTGGTGTCTGTGAAGGAAGTATCGCCCTCGGGAACCGTTTTTTTTATCAAAAAAATTTGTAATTTTACCCCTTTTTTTTATATAAGTTTGTAATTTAGCAGTTTACACAATCTTTTTTTCTATGATGCAATAACTTATTAAACAAGGTCTAATTTATCTTTATTTGGTGAGGTCAACTATATGGAGGAAAAGGGTACTTTTCAGGATAGAGCACGCTTTATCTGGCAGGTCGCTGACGATATCCTTCGGGGAACATTCAAACAGCATGAGTACGGGGATGTCATCCTTCCCTTTGTTGTATTACGACGCTTAGACTGCGTGTTAGAGGACCGTAAAGACGCACTCATAGAAACCTATAACAAATTCAAGAATACCCTCAAGGAAGACCAGCTGAAGCCCGTATTGTTAAAGGAGACCAACGGCCTCAATTTCTACAATGTTTCCCGCTATGATCTTCAACGTCTTACACAGGATGCAAGCAATATTGAAATGAATTTCAACAATTATATCAATGGATATAGCAAAAATGTCTATGAGATCATTGATAATTTCCAGTTGGACAAAATCATCTCGAAACTGGTGAAAAATGATCTTCTCTTCATGCTGGTTGACAAGTTCACGGAGGTGGATTTACACCCCAGCAAGGTGGCCAACCATGAGATGGGTTATATTTTTGAGGAACTCCTCCGGCGTTTCTCCGAGATGTCCAATGAAACCGCTGGTGAACACTATACACCCCGGGAAGTAATCCACCTCATGGTCAATCTCTTGTTCGCCGAACATAAGGATGAGCTTGCTGGCACGGGCATAATCAGGACCATTTTTGACCCTGCCTGTGGCACAGGGGGAATGCTCACTATCGCCAAGGAACACATTCAAAAACATATCAATCCACATATCGAAGTGGTCATGTATGGGCAGGAGGTCAATTCTCAGACCTATGCCATTGCCAAATCAGATGTGTTAATCACAGGTGGGGATGCAGAGAACATCAAACCACTTTCATGTTTCAGAGATGATGGGTTCAGGGGAAAGAAATTCAATTATATGCTCTCTAATCCCCCCTTTGGGGTTTCATGGAAAAAAGAACAAGAATCCATTGAAAAAGAAGCAAACGACCCCTATGGACGTTTCACTGCGGGCCTACCCCGGGTAAGTGATGGTGCTCTCTTGTTTTTACAGCATATGATCTCAAAGATGGAACCCCGTGGTAGCCGCATCGCCATCATCTTCAATGGGAGCCCACTGTTTACTGGAGATGCGGGAAGCGGGGAATGCGATATCCGCAAGTGGATCATTGAGAATGATTGGCTGGAGGCAATCATTGCACTGCCAACAGAGATGTTTTTTAACACGGGGATAGCCACATATATCCTAATTGTGACCAACAACAAAACAATGCGGCGCAAAGGGAAAGTCCAGCTCATTAACGCCTCTGAGTTCTATGAAAAAATGAGAAAGAATTTAGGGAATAAAAGAAAATATATAACCGAAGACCAGATAAAGGAGATTACCAATAATTTTACCTGTTTCAAGGAAAATGGCTATTGCAAAATCTTTGACAACGATGATTTCGGTTATACAAAAATAACAGTGGAACAACCCTTGGTTGAGGACGGAAAAATAATAAGAGACAGAAAGGGAAACCCTAAACCCGATACCACTCTCAGGGATTATGAGAAAATACCATTAAAAGAGGATATTGATGATTATTTTGATCGGGAAGTGAAACCCCATGTCCCTGACGCCTGGATGGATAGAAGCAAGGACAGAATTGGGTATGAAATCAACTTTACAAAATATTTCTACAAGTATACACCCTTGCGACCATTGGATGAAATCAAAAGAGATATTCTTTCTTTGGAAAAAGAAACTGAAGGCTTGTTAAAAGAGATTCTCGAATGATTAAACATTACCCTCGATATAAGGAAAGTGGCGTCGATTGGTTAAGGGAGATACCAAATCACTGGGAATTCAAAAGAGCTAAATATATATTTGATGAGGTAAAAGAATTTTCAGAAGATGGCTCTGAAACTCTTCTTTCCGTTTCAGAATATTATGGAATAGCACCAAGGGAAACCGTCATTGAAGAAGGAGATTATATCTCTAGGGCGAATACTTTGATTGGATATAAAAAGTGTAACAAGAATGATTTAATTATTAATATCATGTTAGCATGGAAAAGAGGGTTAGGTGTAACTGATTGGGATGGTATAGTAAGCCCAGCCTATTGTGTTTTTAGAAACAATTTAGGTATAGGCAATCCAAAGTATCTTCATTACCTTTTAAGAACTGACATATATATATCCGAATTTAAGCGAAACTCAACTGGCGTAATTGATTCAAGGCTAAGATTATACCCTGATGAATTTATGCGAATTTTTGTTATCCTTCCTCCGCTTTCTGAACAAAGGCAAATTGCTGGCTACCTTGACTACAAAACCCGCCAAATTGATATAGTTATTGAAAAAAAACAGAAACTCATTGACCTTTTGAAAGAAAAGCGTACTACTATAATCAATGAAGCAGTTTGCAAAGGAATTGATCTTAATATCCCAATGAAAAATTCTAATAATAAAGTAATCGTAAGTATACCTAAACACTGGAAAATTATAAAATTTAACTACATAGCTAAAAAAATTAGTGTTGGATTTGTTGGCCCTATCGAAAAATATTATACTAATAAAAATGGAGTTATGCTATTGAAAACAGGAAATATTGGATTAAATAAAATTATTATTGATAATATTAGTTATGTCACAAAAGAATTTCATGAAATTAATGTTAAATCTCAATTGTTCCCTGGAAACATAATTATTGCACGTCATGGAGAAAGTGGAAAAGCAGCAGTAATACCTGAAACTATAACTGAAGCGAATTGTCTAAATGTCGTAATACTAAGAAAATCAAATTTAATGAATGAATATTTTTATTCTTATCTATTGAATGCAGATAGATATCGACAGTACCTAAAATCGGTGCAAGGTGGGTCAGTCCAAGGTGTTATTAATACAAGAGATATAATGGAACTTAGAGTAGTTTTTCCCCCTATAAAAGAACAAGATGAAATAGTCACATACATTAATCAGAAAATAAAAAAAATTGAAAAACATATATCTATTATTAAAAGACAAATTAACTTTTTAAAAGAATATCGCACTGCTCTCATTTCCAATGTGGTCACGGGTAAACTTGATGTGAGGGAGGAAGCTTTGGCATGACACCAAAAACCTATAAGGAACAGGATTTCGAAGAACACATAACAGAACACCTTCAAGAATGCGGCTACCATAATCTTTACAGTGACGACTACGACCGGGATTTATGCCTGATACCCAATGAAGCCATCAAGTTTATCCAATCCACCCAACCCAAAGAATACGAGAAACTAGAAAAACAATACGGAGCAGACACCCCCAATAAACTTCTCTATAGGCTACAGGAGGAAATCAGCCGGAAAGGCACCCTCCACGTACTACGAAAAGGAATCAAGGACCGGGGCGCAAAGCTTCGGCTTGCGTTTTTCAAGCCATCCAGCGGCATGAACCCGGAACACCAGAGACTCTACGGGTTAAATCGTTTTACCGTAATCAGGCAACTCAGATACAGCAAGAAAACCGATCATAGCATCGACATGACCATCTTCCTGAATGGTCTTCCCCTCCTCACCATGGAGTTAAAGAACTCATTAACAGGCCAGTTTGTCGAAGAAGCAATAAAACAATACAAGAAAGACCGTGATCCCCGGGAGCCATTATTCAAGTTCAAACGCTGCCTGGTATACTTCGCGGTGGGCAATGAAAAGGTCTACATGGCCACAAAGCTTCAGGGAGAAAAAACCTTTTTCATCCCCTTTAACAAAGGGACAGAGAACCCGGTAAACCCTGAGGGACACAAGACAGCCTATCTCTGGAGGGATATACTCCAGCCAGACACACTTTTGAAACTCATCGGTGATTACCTCTATGTCCACACAAAGAGGGAAAAGATCTATGATAAAACCAAGGATGGCATAGTGGAAGTAGAGGAAGATGTTCTGCTTTTCCCCCGTTACCACCAATTAGATCTAGTAAGAAAGCTAATGAAGAGCCTCAAGAGGGAAGATGTAGGTCATAGTTATCTTGTCCAGCACTCAGCCGGCTCAGGTAAATCCTATGAGATCGCCTGGCTAGCCCATCAGCTCGCAAGCTTTTACCAAAAAGAAACCCACCAGGAACGACTATTCGACTCCATCATCATTGTCACCGATCGCATAGTCTTGGATGAACAATTACGGGACAAAGTAAAACAATTCGAGCAAACCACAGGTGTTGTCAAACCCATTGACATGAACTCCGCCCAGCTAAAAAAAGCATTGGAGACAGGAAAAGACATCATTATCACCACCATCCAAAAATTCCCAGTGATTTCTGACACCATGACCGAGTTGAAGGGAAACAGATTCGCGGTCATAATTGATGAGGCACATTCCAGCCAGTCAGGGGAATCCGCACGGCATCTCAAGAAAACATTATCCGTTAATCTGGAACATGCCGAGGAGGAAGATACGGAGGGGTTCGACCTTGAAGATGAGATCCATAAGGAAATTCGTACCCGGGGAAGGCAGCCACACATCAGCTACTTTGCCTTCACAGCAACACCCAAGAATAAGACATTGGAACTCTTCGGCAGAAAAAATGAGCAGGACAAACATGTTGCCTTCCATATCTATTCCATGAGACAGGCAATCGAGGAACATTTCATTTTAGATGTCCTTGAAAATTATACCACCTTCAAAAGATATTTCAAGCTAGCTAAAACATTGGAAGAAGACAAGGAATATGAAAAAAAGAAGGCAACACGGCTTCTCACCTCCTATGTGGATTTACAGCCCCATGCCATCGAGACGAAATCCTGTATCATGCTGGATCATTTCCTTGAAAAAACCGTTTTAGCAATACAGGGACGGGGCCGGGCAATGATAATAACCCGGTCAAGGCTTCACGCCGTCAAATACTACCTCATGCTCAGAAAACTAATGGAAGAGAAAAACCTTCCATATAAGCCCCTTGTTGCCTTCTCAGGGATGGTAAAAAACCCCGATACAGGGGAGGAATATACCGAGAACAGCTTGAACAGGCTGCCCCCCAAGGTCAGCATCACTGACGCGTTTAAGAGCCCTGAATACAGGATACTGATTGTCGCCTACAAATTCCAGACAGGGTTCGATGAACCCTTGCTACACACCATGTATGTGGACAAGAAACTAAGCGGTGTACACGCAGTCCAAGCATTAAGCAGGCTTAACAGGACCATGAGGGGAAAATCAGAAACCATAATACTTGATTTCGTGAATGAGGCAGACCTGATACAGAAAGCATTCCAGCCCTATTACCAGACGACATTGCTCGAGGAAGAAACAGACCCTAACAAACTATACACACTCCAAACCGAGCTCGAGGAATACTCTATCTATACAATGGATGATGTGGAAAAGTTCGCCAAGATATTCTTTGACCCTAACGAATCACCCGAAAAACTACAACCCATATTAGACAGAACTGTAGATGCATGGTGGCAAAAAAATGAAAACGAGAGAGAGGACTTCAGATCCCTCCTGCAGAATTATACACGTTTGTATGGCTTTGTTTCCCAACTCATCACATTCAAAGACAGCGAACTGGAGAAATTATATATCTTTACCAAAAACCTGTACAAGAAACTTCCGAAACGCACAAAAAAACTTCCCTATGACATACTGGACGCAGTAGACCTAGACTCCTTCAGAATACAACAAACCTTCAAGGGAAGTGTGTCTCTGGTGGGAACAAATGGCGAGATACCACCCATCACCTCCGGGGCGCCATGCCATATGGAAGAGGAAAAAGACCTACTGACCAACATCATCAAAACATTAAACGATACCTACGGGGTAAATCTCACAGATGAGGACAAACTCGATATAGAAAACATCCAGGCAAAACTGGAAGTAAATGAAGATCTGCTTTCAGTAATGACAAGGCATAATACCTCCGAAAACATCCGCTACAAGTTCAACAAGGTAGTAGATGACTTGCTATTAGATTTTGTCCATGGAAAACTTGACCTGTATAAAAAGATGACAGATCCACGGGTAAACTCTTTTTTCAAACTAAAATGGTTCGATGGATACTATAAAGCGCATATGAGATAAAGGTATATATTTCGTGGATGATTTTCTTACCTGATGCACAGATTAAGAATAATGGATGGATTATGGCTGTTCTAAAAAACAGATACATAAACACATAGAAATCAATCTCCAGCGTACGCTGTATCTGGAAATAATATTTTTTTAGTAATAAAAAAATTATTATTTTTACCCTATTTTCAGCCATTTTAACCACTTTTTACCCCACTTACCCACCCTATGGGCTATTCTATAGCCCATTTTATTCAATTATGACTATTTTATGGACTATTTTCACTCATCACAATATCCATCTCACGCATCGTCTTTACAGCGTACGCTGGAAACTCATAAATATCACCCTGCAGATGAGCAATACAGCATGATAAAACGGTTCATACAAGTCAAGTGCCCCATGTGCGGCCTTTACCGGAATCTTGATCAAGCCACATTCAAGGCCACGAATCCACAAGATCTAGGCAGAACA
>JGI24025J20009_10001707_pt1 | contig 16389 bp, 12 predicted proteins | sample Cruoilmetagenom3_FD_20009 | JGI IMG/M metagenome (IMG submission 20009)
GATTCATGAATATTCCCCTTTCTCCACAATAAAATATCTTGAGTACTTAATACTTAAAGCTTTCCAGCAAATCTTTTTCAAACAATTTTGCTAACAATTCTTGATTGGGAAACGTTTGAATGGATTTTGAGTCCAACTTGTGATTTCGAGTTCTAACGACTCAAACATATAAATCGGTGCTTGTAGACCGTTGATGCGTCATGTTAAAGACGGAGTGCTCGCTATTGAGGTGGGGACCGGCGTCTTCTCACATACAAGAGCACGATGACAGCCAAGACAGCGACAGCAACGACGGCTCCTACGATCCATGTTGGAAAAGACTCTGTGCTGGTGTGAACTGTGACGGTTCCGTCGGTGAACATGTTGTCTTCTGGATATCCGTCGCCTTCAAGGGTTGCTTCAGCGCGCATCTGATATTTTTTGGCTGCAACACCTGTTGTGTCCCAGTCAAAGATCAATGTCTCCTCGCCTTCGGAAGCCAGATCAGCAACCTGCTTCGTTTCTATCATGTTGTCACCGTAATAAGCGGTGACACTGAAGCTTTCTGTTTCAGTGCCCTTGTTTAAGACGGTTACGTTGATGGAAACTGCTTCCCCTGCCGTCACCTCCGCCTCGGAAGGAATGACGTTGGTTACGGCTACGTCGTGACCGAACTTAATGTTTATCACCGTCGTGTTTTTGCTGTAGATTTCATACCAAATCCGCGGCATGGTTGTTGTACCAAATATAGTCTGCACCAAATCTGTTGCGGTTGCGTTGTCGGTGACTGTTAGAGAAACGGTGAAAGTTTCGCTAGTTGTATATGTGTGAGTTGTAGTTGAAGTTAGGTTTTCATCTTTCACGTAAATCTCTGTGGTGTTGTCTCCGAAATCCCATCGGTAGCTATCGATAACACGGGGCGCAGTGGCGTAGCTTGCCGAAGCGTCGAAGGTTATTGGTTGATTTATGTTTGGAAGGCTGGGGGTGACGGTGAAATTAGCCGTTGGGGGATCTACAAGGTTTGTGAAAAAGCCATTTTCTGCTGTATGTGGAATTTCAGTAAATATTGTGCCGCCGGGAGGTACTGGTGGGGGATGAATTTCAACGAGGTTGGTTCTGGGACTATCGAGGTTTATTAGGGATTCTCCTTCCCCAACTATAAACTCGACGGTTGCCAGAGTTCCACCGCCGCTCACTCCTAGATATTTGCCTATGGTTGCCCAACTGAAGAGCACCCATCCTTCCTGCGCTTTATCCTTTCTTAGCACAGGTAACGTTCCTTCGGGCTGATCCTTCAGAAAGTAGCCCTCGGTCACGTTGAAGAACTCCAGCACACTTGGGTTGAAGCTCATGTTAACCTGCCAAGAGTATAGGTTAAGAACATCTGCAATCTTTATGTCAACCTTTAAGGAAGCGTCTTTCTCTTTGTATGCAATCGGCGGATCCACATATATCCTAGCTGTAGAAGAGGAGCGCACTTGGATGTTTGCTAAAGCGATTACAAGAAAGGGAATTAAAAGTGCACATAAGAAACTCGGCTTTTTCTTCAATATCTCTCAGCTCTCCTTTCAACTGTACTGTGTAACAACTTTCACTAGAAAACTCCATTTAAAGCTTTCTGCTTTAATGTTGGTCTTTTCAGCGTAGCTCATGAACTCTCAAATTTTTTAGCTTCGCCATGGTTGCGATCCTGATGTATCAGTGGCTTTTGGAACTTGGAGGATTGTCAAATTCTAGGTTTCGCCGTAATGTACGCACACTATCGTGATATCCCATACGTCTATTATACCATCCTTGTCTATGTCCGCATCTGGGTTGTATTGCGGCTCATCTTCGAAGGAACCGTAAGCTACTCCAACTAGTGACAAGTCGACTATGTCGACTGCTCCGTCCTCGTTCACGTCTCCAGCTATTGAGGTTCGATAATAGACTTCCCAGTTGCCGTCCGGCTGATCGTCCCTATTTGTCACCCATGTCACCCACATCATGGTGTCACTTGCTTGAGCGACCGACGGCCACATGTCCTCGGAATCGTCTGTGGTGAACTGAATTCTTTCCGACCAGTTAGCGCCGTTGTCAGATGAGTATTTGTAGTATACGTCGGCTGCACCTGTTTGTGGCATGGAACACCAGAATATCCATACGTTACCATCCATTGTCTGAAGGATAGATGGAGTCAAGTCTGAATCTGTGTTGTAGGTTAATCTTGCCGCTTCCGACCATGAGATTCCATCGTAGATTTTGTAGTAGATTTCGTTGTCTCCGGTTCTGTTTGTTGACCAAGTTACCCAGATTTTTCCATCCGTTGTTTGTGTTACAGAGGGGGCTCTGTCGTGTCCTGAAAAGGTTGTGAGCTGTGTTGTGTCTGACCATACTGTTCCGTCCTGGGTTGTCTTGAAGTAAATGTCTTGGTTGCCCGATTCGAGGCTCTGCCACACCATGAAGATCGTGCCGTTTTGGAGTTGAACGATTGACGGGCATAGGTCATCGAAGTTGTTGTTAGTTAGTAGAATGTCGCTTGACCATGTTGCTCCATCATCATTTGAGGTTTTGTAGTAGATTTCATAGTCTTCTATTGCGACATCATGGGAAGATGACAACGTGTCGGTGAGTGCATCCCCGCCTGATTCACCTGATCCAGTAATCTCTAAGGCAATGTCCACGGTACGCGTCATCTTGCCGCTTCTTCCCCTTACCGTGAGTATGTAGTTTCCTGGTGTAGCTGTTGCTTCAACCGACACGGTTAGGGTTGAGGTGGCTGTGTCGTCTGGTTGAGGGGTAACCTGTGTTGGATTCAGTATCGCGTTGACACCTGATGGTTCATTCAACACAGAAAGATCTACTGGATCGCTGAAACTGTTTACAGATGTTACGTTGATGGTTGATGTGTCTGACCCACCTTGGAAGATCGTTAGGGATGTAGGAGAGGCTGCCAATTCGAAGTCTGGAAGTGGTGGTGGTGGAGGAGGAGGTCTGTCGGATGTCCATGCCACCCAGATTGTTCCGTTCATCGCTTGAATGATCGATGGATTTTGGTTGTTACCTGGAGTCAGTGGCTCGGTTAGGTTCATTTCTTCTGACCATGTGTTTCCGAGGTCAGGGGACTTCGCATAATAGAGTGTGAGGTTCCCCAGTATGGATTTAGACCAGACGATCCACATTTTTCCGTCTCTTGTTTGTAGGACAGAAGGAAAACCGTCGTAGTAAGCGTAGTCCGTGAATCGGCTTATGTTTATTGTCCATCTAACCGCCACGGCTGATTCTGCACCAGCTATAACAACGAGAAGGAGAAACAAGATGAGAATGATTGATTTTGAGGTTTGCAGTCGCATAGCCTATCCCTTAAATAAGCATTCTTGACGAAATATTAAATAAAAAAAAAGGGAGGTTGAATTGTTTTATGTGCTTCTCTTATGGCAGGATTTTGAAGGTGAAGGTTCTTGTTTTGGCGCCTTCCATCCAGAAGGCTCCGGTCAGTGAGTACTCTAGAGTAGCGGTGACAACGTAGGTACCTATCATGTCTTCGGTTGTTGTCCCTATTGTCATTGGGTCGAGTTCAAATTCTGCGTAGGGTTCGACTTCGTACTCTGGCGGAATTACTGGCGTTATAGGCGAGAATTCCACCTTCCACCGCATAGCATCAATCCGCTGTTCAGGTCCCGATGGACAATAGTTCTCGATGAACACCTCTGCGCCGTTGATTCCTTCCTCAGTGTGCATAGCAGCGCCGATATAGTTTTCAGGCATGTCGTATGGACTGCCTTTGTAGTATCTGCCACCCGTCCATGCCCAATCCATTGTTCCGCCCATTGAATCGCACCATGCACCCCACGGCATGACGTATGGGTCGAAGTCCCAGCTAGGGGCTTCTGACATGGTGTATCCATAAAGATCTACGTTTGCGACCTCTCTTCCAGCCAGCGTTATGTCTTCAAAGCTGTAAAACATGGACCAAGCATAGGCGCTATTAGCCCACATGTAGTCGCCATCAGGTTCACCGACCATGCTGTCTCCTTCATTGTTCCATTCGTGCGTGTCGCCGATCAATGGATTTTCGCGGTATCCGTCAACGTATAGGTATTCGAACGGCAGTGGTTCGCCTAAGCCACCGCCGGCATAGTCCTGTCCGCTGTATATCTTGATTCTTCTGCCGTCTTCGAGACGTTCCATGTCGAAGCGAGCCTTCACTGTCACGTTCACATCGCCTTTGTTAACTACTCGGCTGTTGAAGGACACAGAGTCGCCTACATGTGCGACGCGTCCATCCGGCATGTTTACCCTGATCAGGTTGGCTGTTACGCCGTAGTAGTTACCGCCAAATGCGTTGCTGCGCATAGCCTCAAAGTTACTGTCGAAGAGATAGACGTCGACTATTTCAATGTCGGAGCTTCCTGCTTCCACCACGTTGAACTTGAAGGTCGCCAGTATCCCGTCGCCAGAGGCTCCCACGATTGGCAAGCCTGATGTAAGCAGGCGGGTGACTGAGACCTTAAGTTCGCCTTTGAACTTGTTGATCTTAAACGTGAAGCTGGTGTCGTAGCCTCCTTCTGCTAGGAAGGATCCTTCCGTGATCTCGCTGACTGCTAAAGGTCTTCCGTACGGCGCATATTTTACGGTGAAGCCGGCTGACCACACGTCAAACACGTTCTCTATCTCCACGGTCATTGCGAAAGCGTCGCCTGGATGACCAAGGCTTCCAGCCTGTTCAGGTATCATCTTTGGATCGATGCTTACTTTAGCCAATGAAGGCGCTGAGCCCACGTTTATCATCAAGGGCATCAGAAGCAACACCATCAAAGACAGCCACAATATACTTTTTCCTCTCACTCTTTTTCACCCCTTAATTTATGGCCATTCTTTCTGGTCGCCGTAGAAGTAGTTTACCAGAGAGATGTCAAAGACGTCTATGATGCCATCGTTGGTCACGTCCACGTCTGGGTCGTACGCCGGGTCTATGTCCTTCATCATTCCGTATTTCTGGCCCATTATACCTTGGTCGTATGTCCATATCGAGCCGTCCCTGTCCACGTCGCCGCAACTGTGGAACATTTCCGTCTTATGGTTGGATATGTCCTCTGTAGCTTTATAGTAGCCTCCCCACGAGTGTATTTCGGCGACCATACCAACTGGGTCGTAGTAGTCGAAGATGAAGGGTCCAGTTCCATACAAGCAGGTATTGGGCCCTTCGGCAGTACCCCACCATGGTCCAGCACCCGTCGGCTCTGTTGTGTCGATGGATGGATCGTAGCCAAGTATAAGCGCCAAATCTGCTCCATCCCATGGAGTCCAGACTGGCGGCGGCAATACTGCGGCTATGCCTGCAACGTCGTAGAGTAAGAACTGGCTTGTTGTGTTCAAGAGGACCTTCACAGTGTAGTCATCTATCACTTCAACATCTTTGATGTATTGCCATGTAGCTAAGTACCTCGGTATCTCGTTGTCTCTGAAGAACTCCCAGTTGAATTTTGCGTCGTTGGCGGTATATGGGTTGCCGTCTTGCCAGAACACGTCCTTTCTCAGATAGTAGGTGATGTTCATTCCGCCAGGGTATGGCGTATCTGAATTCTCTACCTCCCAGTCTTCAGCCATGGCTGACAAGTCTTCGTGGGTGTATGGGTTCACATCCATTAGGCCGTCCAAGGTTTTGTCTATGATGTCCCACGCGTACACTGTGCTGGCGTAGCACGGGTTCATTCTCTCAGGTTCTTCACCCTCTATCCAGTTTATGACTGTTTTGCCGTCTGTGTACCTCTCGGTTCCAGGTTCCCAATACATGTTCAGCCATGTCCAAGTGTTGTCGGACCCGTAGCCTGGCGATTTCACGATGCCCCTGAGGTCTGGATTGAAGGCATTGAACAATATCCTCGAGTACAGCAGCATGTAAGCAAGCGCTTGATCACATGACGGATCATACAGCAGCCTTTGTACTTCATACGCGGCTTCCATCTTCGCTGTGTGGTCCAGGCTGGTCTTTATTATTGTGACTAAGGCGTCAATTTCGTCACTGTGGATTCCTGGGGCGTTGTACGCGTGTGGACGGATAAGAACGTCTTGGCTGCTGTGGCACATGTCGTACACGTGATCTGGGAACCTTCCGAGGCTCCAGAAGACCATGTAGGCGTCGAAGAGGCCGGTATCCACCTTGTCCATGTAGTCAGCGAATTCAGCGGGTTCGTGTGTGAAGCCTTTGAGAGCATTCTCAGTAGTGGCAGCAAGCCCTATCTCAGCTAGGTCTGCGACGAATCTGGCGCCGTGCTCAGCCGAGGTAGGAGCAGTTTCATAGGTTGGCGTAAACAGCTTTATTTGCGGTATGTCGTAGCCAAGTGGATTTGTCCAATAGTCCTCTAAGTCGGCTTTCCCGTTTCCGTTTATGTCAACAAACGTGTAACCCGCAGCTTGCAGAATGCCAGTCGATGAACCCGGCGCGAAGGTAAGCTCCAGGTAATGAGGATCCTCTGGGTCAAGAATCACTCCGGGGTTGTAAGGAATCTTTGGAACGTTTGGATTCACCCAGCCTCCTTGGGCGGGTGGAATCAGACTCTGCACAGGCGTCACGGTGTAGCCATAGATCCCCGCAATTATTGCTTCCTGATCATAGCAGTGGAATAGAGCAAGCCTAAACATCACGTCGGCCAACGGCCATTCACCTATATCTATGTCAGGTCTACGGTAGGTTTGATCTTCTCTGATGTTGTAGCCCATGAAGCCCATGTGGAAGCCTGCGTTAAAGGTTATGGTGAAGCCTAAGCTGTCCAACTCTTCAATGTCACCTGTTCGAATCAGTCCAGGAGCAACATCACCTGCCCCAGTCTTCATTGCTATCAACGTCATGTCTGGACCCTTGATCACTTTCATACGAACCACGTCAATCTTAGGACCACCATGCCCATACTTTGCTGTAATTTCAGAGCCGCTGCATATCACCTTCATTTTTAGATGTGGAACATCGTTAATAATCTGCGCGCCCTCGCTACGCCCTGTACATCCTTCTGGCAGTGAAGCTATGGTTGCTCTTCCTCTGAATCTAGGCCCACTGTCTCCGTTAGCTCTTGCTGGAAACTTCAGCAAATACACACCAGGAGCAGCCGCGAAATCAGGAACATCAGAGGGATACTCTTGATGAACCCAATCACTCAAGTCCCTATCCCAGTAATAGAAGCCTATGTTGGGACCAGCATAGTCAATCGTCACTGTCAATGTAGCAGCTGAAGCCATTGGAATAATTGCAACGGTTAATGTCATTGTCAACATTAAGATAAGCACTATAGACACTATATTCTTCGTTTTCGACAAGTTTTTTCCTTTCTCCTTTCTTTTTTTTCAGCGATACTAATAGCGACTTCAGCGCATATAAAAGTTACTCATCAAATCTATAGAATAAGCTTATAGAAGCGAGTTGCATACGTGCATAATGAAGCAGATAAATTTAAATGCTTTAAAACGAGACCGTAAATGGAGAAGGGAAGGAAAAATATAATGAGAGAGTACTTAATCAAAAGAATAATAGTTTCAATCATCATCTTGTATATCGTCGCCACCCTAAACTTTGTCATATTCCAAGTTGTATCACCTATCAAACCGCTCGCCACAGTCATAGACCCTGATTTCACACCTGAAGTTCGGGATCGGCTCTTAACAATCTACGGTCTCAACGAACCACTGCACGTGCGATACCTCAAATACATTAAAAACATGTTCACATGGAACTTTGGCGTCTCATTCGTGACCCTCGGCCCAGTGGTAGAGGAACTATCTTGGCGACTGCCCACAACGATATTGCTGCTAGGCTCAAGTCTGGTTCTAACAATCTTAGTAGGAATCCCTATGGGAATTCTCGCTGCATCAAGAAGAGGATCCAAACTAGACGTTTTGACGATAGGCGCTGGACTCTTCACGTGGGGAGTCCCAATGTTCTTTATTCAACTGTTGTTCATGCTCGCCTTCTGTTTTTACATCAATATTTTTCCAGTTAGAGGAATCTATAGCACCCCTCCTCCCACCGCGCCTCTTGCATACATGGCTGATGTGGCATGGCACCTAGCCCTGCCGCTCATTACGCTGACACTTGGATCCTTCGGATCTTGGGCGCTATACACCAGAAACCTTCTGCTCGACGCGCTCACACAAGACTACGTGGTCACAGCCCGCGCCAAGGGACTCAGCGAGAGAACCGTACTATACAGACACGCCTTCAGAAGCACACTTCCCCCAGTAGTAACAATGATAACTTTAAGCGTCCCAGGCATCGTCACTGGAGCCATGATAACAGAATGGATATTTACACTCCCAGGTATCGGAAGGTGGTACCTGAATTCTCTGATGGCCGCCAACTACCCGGTGATTCAAGCAGTGCTTTTCATATTCGCCTTACTAGTCATAATTTGTAACCTCGTCGCGGACCTATTATATGGAGTCTTAGACCCTAGAATACGCGTAGGCGCCAGAAGATAAGGAGACAAAAAAATGGCATGGATACTCTCTAAAGACAGAAGAAAGATTTACACAAGAAAGATTACAGGATTCTGGGAAGAATACAAGAGGAAAAAAATCGGCTTACTCGGTCTTGCAATGCTCATGTGTTTTGTCTTCGTTGGCATCTTCGGTCCATGGCTTTCGCCTTACAACCCGATGGCCAAAACCCGACAGGCTCAAATATTTGGAATGCCTAGCTGGGTAACGGTGTTCCCACAGTTTAGAAACTTGACCACAACCAAGCGTTTGTCTATAAGTTGGAACGTAGAGCAAGGTTCTGAATTCGTCAGAGGCTGGGGAGCAGTCGTAGGAGTGCAATACAAAGCAACGACTATGGAAAACATCGAAGTGAAGCTGAACGATACGTTCTCCTACCTAGAAAATATCCCTCCAAACGAGTTTTTCATCCAGTTCGCTTGGGCGGCTACCGAAGTGCAAGATATTCAATACTCATTAAAGCTAATCATTTCTACTCCAGAGGGAAAAGATTACGTGTTCTGGACTCAGCCAGCAATAAGCGAAGCAAAAGGTGAAGTAGCCCACGTGGAATCCATAAACCCATTTGTAATAATGAGTCTAGGGTATAAGCTGGGAAGTGACAACTTAGCCAACATAATTTTCTCACAAAAAGGTGATTACACCCTAAGCCTAACTGTGTCACTCCGGCCATCATCAACGAACGCAGCAGTCTTGCTTCAAATAAGCGACACCCATGTTTTCATAGCGGGTCATGTTCATGGAGTTCTAGGGACAGATTATATTGGAGCAGACGTTTTCTCAGACCTCGTTTATGGAGCTAGAATCTCATTGATTATTGGACTACTTGCAGCTATAGTCGGGACAACCATAGGCCTACTAGTCGGTGTCATCTCAGGATACCTCGGCGGCATCGTAGACGAGATAAACATGCGAGTTGTAGATATACTCCTATGCCTACCATTGTTGCCACTGCTGTTAGCCATTGTCGCCATCTATGGAAAAAACATTTATTACATAATTCTCTTCATCGGAATATTCGGTTGGCAGGGCCTAGCACGTATGATTAGATCCCAAGCCCTATCCATCCGAGAAACCGCTTTCATCGAATCAGCAAGAGCCTCCGGCGCAAGCAGCTTCTACATCATGTTTAAACACGTAATCCCAAACGTCCTCCCACTTGCCTTTGCATCTCTGGTGCTTGCAGTCCCCGGGGCCATTCTTTTCGAAGCGTCTTTGAGCTTTCTGGGTTTCGGTGACCCCAGAGTGCCAACATGGGGAAAAATGCTTCAATATTCCTTCTCATTCGGAGGCTTCACCAGATTGGCTTGGTGGTGGATATTGCCTCCAGGATTTGCCATTATAACTTTATGTCTAGCCTTCGTGTTTGTCGGACACGCATTCGATGACGTTGTCAACCCGAGGCTGAGGAGGCGGCGATAGATGGAGTTACTTAAGGTTGAAAATCTGAAAATGTACTACAAAACTATCCGAGGATACGTTAGGGCAGTGGATGACGTAAGTTTTGAAGTAAACAAGAAAGATTCCTTAGGAATAGCTGGCGAGTCTGGATGTGGAAAGACAAGCGTTGCACTCGCCATCACCCGACTGTTGCCGACGAACGGCAGAATAATCAGCGGAGACATAACACTAGCAGGGGAAAACATTACAAAAATGAGCGATAAAGAACTCCGAAAGAAGATCAGATGGAAAAGAATTTCAATGATATTCCAAGGAGCAATGAACGCGTTACACCCAACATATACGATAGGCCACCAAATAGCGGAGGCCATACTCACCCATGAAAAAGTCAGCAAAACAGAAGCCTTCGAAAGAGCTGAAAAGCTCATAGAACTCGTTGGAATGAAAGCTGACAGAACTAAGCGCTACCCACACGAACTCAGCGGCGGCATGAAACAACGAGCCGTAACGGCGATGGCTCTCGCCTGCAACCCTGACCTAATCATCGCAGATGAACCTACCACAGCGCTGGACGTAATTGTAGCCGCTCAAGTGTTAAACGCCATGAAGGACCTGCGAAGTCGCTTAGATATCTCTATGATAGTGATTTCACACGATTTATCGATGATCGCTGAAATCTGCAACAGAATCGCTATTATGTACGCAGGCAAAATAGTTGAATCCGGAGATCTAGTGTCCATCTATAAAGAAGCGGAGCACCCATACACCCAGAAGCTGATATCAGCCTTCCCAAGCGTTTTAGGCCAAAAAACCGAACTCTCATCCATCCATGGATTTCCACCTGACTTGCTAACCCCGCCTCCAGGATGCAGATTCCATCCAAGATGCCCATACGCCACGGAACTCTGCAAAACATCCGAGCCTGAACTCCTCGAGATCGGGCGAAAAGGCCATCATGTGGCATGCCACCTTCATAGCAGGTGAAAACATGACGAAACAAGAAGTGTGTATTGAAGCACAGAACCTAGTAAAGCACTTCCCGATAAAGTTAGGGTTCTTCAAAACCCTAGTCTCCAAGGAAGCTCCAGAAGTTCACGCCGTTGACGGAGTGAGCTTCAAAATAGGGAAAGGAGAAATCTTTGGGCTTGTGGGTGAGAGCGGATGCGGAAAAACCACCACTGGAAGACTATTAGTCAGACTGATCGATCCAACCGATGGCCAAGTAATCTTCAACGGTACCGAAATCTCACGTATCCCCTCAAAACAGATGAGAAAGCTGCGAAAAAAAATTCAAGTAATATTTCAAGACCCCTACGAGTCTCTAAATCCGAGGATGAGCGTTTATGACATCATAGCGGAACCCGTAACGATTCAAAAAATCGCGACAAGTTACAAAGAGATAAGCGACAAAGTGAGAGAAGCCTTAGAAGAGCTTGACATGATTCCTGCAGAGGAGTTTATGTATAGATTCCCACACGAACTCAGCGGTGGACAAAGACAACGAGTCGCCATCGCCAGAGCATTCGTACTTAGACCAGAGTTTCTCGTGGCAGACGAACCGGTATCTATGCTTGACGCATCTATCAGAAGCGAAGTCCTAAAACTGATGCTGGGTCTCCAAAAAAGGCTTCATACATCAATCCTCTACATAACCCACGACATCGCTTTAGCCCGACACATGTGCGACCGCATCGCGGTCATGTACTTAGGTAAAATCGTGGAGATGGGATCCACTGAAGACGTAATACATAAACCACTACACCCCTACACGAAGGCACTAATTGCCGCTGTGCCGGTTCCCGACCCAACAGCGAGACGAATCAGCGTCACCCTCAAAGGAGAAGTCCCAAGCGCCATAAACCCGCCTCCAGCATGCAGATTCCACACAAGGTGCTCCCACACTATGGAAATTTGCCGACAGAAAGAACCACCGCTAATAGAGATTGCCAACAATAGATACGTGGCGTGCCACCTGCACAGTGGAGCCGCCTAAGATTTAGGTTCTAAAAGACTGCTCTTTTCCCTGACATTTTAACAAGACACCCACGCCTCTTACCATGTCAACAAATGCTTAAGCATATGCGCCCTTCCATTTCAAGGAAGCTTAGCCGAGGACCCCCATGACAGAAAATACCGGAAAGAAAAAATATCCCTACTCCACAAACAGAGTGTACCTGAGCACTACAATAGCTTTGCTTTCCTTACTCTTGGCAGTGATATTATTTCAGAGTTACCCCACTTTAATACTCTCCTATCTTCTTTATTTTCTCCTCTCCGCCCTTGCATTCACAATTCTTACATTTCTATTGAAAATGCGTCTTTATCCCTTGATAACCGAGAGCACCTCGACAACGGAACAGCAGCATGGACAAACCAAGAAAAGTGAGTCAACATGGAAAACGTTACTACTTGCTTTTTGCATGCTCCTCGCTTTCATACTTGTTCCGCTACTCCTCGCAGATGTTTTAGGCGGACCTGCATGGTTTATACTGATAACCAGTTTCATATTAGGTGTCAGCGTCTCTGAAATACTCTTCTATCTCTATACGCTATGACAATTAACGTTGAGAACGCACGCCAGAACGTTGGGGAACACACACGGACGTTTCTGACGTAAAGATAACCACACTGCTCTAAAACACTACGATTAAAGCTCTATTTATTCTTTTGAAGAAGAAGCTCCCCAAAACACTTCACTTTCCAATAGCTGTGACTTCACATCACCCCCTTTAACTGAGCCGCGTTGCTGAGACATGGTTGGCACAATGAAGTTTGCGTGTACACCTACCAAGAGCAGCATGTCACCAGTAGCAACGAACACGATCCACGACTCAAAGCAGCAAACAGTGACTTCTCTGTTCTCACGCCGGATTACTTAGTGCTTCATCTCTAACAGAAAGAGTCTCAAGTACAGAACAAGTATCAAGAAACCATAACCGACATGAATCAAAAGAACTTCTATAAGAGCGCTGATGCCCGCGAACATATTAAATGGTCTGCTAATATCCGATAACCACACAGAGCCTCCATAAAGAAAAACAGCTGAAAACAAAAAGTAAAAAAGAATGAGAGACACACCTCTGATGGAACTTCCTGGCTTTAATGAAAAGGATTTGACAACAAGAAAAAGCGTAATAATTGTCGCAATCAGTTGCATAGAAGCGCTCAATAGACCAGCCAACACATGCACATACACCATGTCCATCTTCATTCACTCCAAGAACACAGGCACACACTAGACTGTAATATTTGCGTTTGAGTGAATGGATCGATCAAAAAGCATGCTTGCATGCAAAGTTATCCACGCGCGTAAGCAACATCCCCACGCTTTCGGCCGTAATAATTCAGTGAGCATGTCACTATCGGAAACTACATCTACGCAATTCCAAATTGTACCGAATTCAGGGATGAAAAACCACTTGACAACATATGATTAGGTCGGTATGGCAAGCAGTATCACACTCAAATAACTCAAAGATTTGCTTGTACCTACAACTCGAAAGAGTTCCAGCTAGACCACACCCATGCCAGACTCACATTAGCATGTTAACAACCGACAAAACTACGATGAAATGAACCACCAAAAAATATAAAAAGTTCCGTGTTACAACCATAATTGTTAATTGGCAAGACTACACCGCAGAGGCTGTACGTCATGGCGACTTGGAATAAAATAACCGTAATGCAAAACCTCGTCAGCCGCTTAGATGGTCCACCAAAGTGCAAAATTTGCGGTCAAACCTTAGACGTTGGGGAAGAGGTTTGGTCGCACATATGTCCTCGCAAACGCTCTTCACACACCGACTACTATTGTTTGTTGTGCTACACAAAGCTTTGGATAAAGTAGGTTTTCGAAATTATTCAGCTTATTAAGCCCACAAAACAAAGATCCACTCGACAGCAAGCCGCAAGAGTTTTTGGTGAACACGTAAGTTGCTTCACGCGCAAGCGACAAATTTCTACTTACAGAACGCACGTATAAATATCGTTGAAAAGAAGTTCGAAAATAAGGGGCATTAGGAAGTTGAAGTTCTGCTCCTGCTCTTCATGTCGGTTGGTGAATCCACCAGATCCGCCACTTGCATCCGCGTGTGTCCCCAGAAGTCTTTTTCAAGCACGTCTAAGGTTTCTCGCTTCTCGGCTTCCCTAGATATGAGGTATCCCCCTCCAAACATCGTTGTTAAATATCCTGCTATCATTGAGGGTGAAAAATACCCTCTTCTACTACCATCCGAAAACTCCACTGCAAAATCGTTTGGTCGTCCTAGAATTTTTACGTTAATTTTTAACTTCAAGTTTGGAATCTTGCTGACTGCCTCAATCACATATCCTTCTTGCATCTTTTCAACCGTGGCTTCAAAATCTGTTTCATGAAAAAATGGTCTTATGCGCTCAGCGAGCATACCTAAATCCACATTCTTCTCAAGCCATCGATTCCTCACTACGTCAACCCTCATACTAAGTGAGGACAATCGACCCATTTATCTCTTTTCAATAAATGCTTGACCTTTGACGCAGTTCTAAGTTAGTAAGCAACCGACATCAGGTTAGCCAGTCACTTCTTCAGCCGACTCTTATAACATTTCAATGACCCCCCCTAACAGTCGCAGATCAACTTTAATTTTGCCCTCTAAATCCCAAGTCGTTTAACTACTTCAAGCGCATCCATAAATAAAGTTGAAATTCGAAAGAAAAGAAAGACTTAAAGATCATATCTCGCTTGCGCGGTGACACGCAACGTAGTGCCCGGACTCAATCTTTCTCAACTCTGGCTCTTTTTCCCTACAAACAGGTTTTGCATACTTGCATCTTGGATGGAATATACATCCTGGGATGTCATAGGGCGGGGTTGGTGGTTCTCCTGGAATTCCACCAAATTCAAAAAAGTCCGAATCGATTCTAGGAGCAGCAGACAACAGCCCCTTTGTATAAGGATGTTTAGGTTTCTTATAGATAGTTACGACATCACCGTGTTCCATGATTCTTCCAGCGTACATAACGTACACGTGGTCGGACATCTCGGCTATAACCGCAAGATCATGTGTGATCAACAACATTGAAAGATTGAATTCTTCCTTTATCTTTTTCAATAAATCTAGTACCTGTCTCTGAACTGTCACATCCAGTGAACTTGTCGGCTCATCTGCTATCAGCAAGGATGGACCGTATATAAGCGCCATCGCTATCAGGATACGCTGCGCCTCTCCACCACTGAATTGATTTCGATAACTATCATAGCGCTTTTTAGCGTCCGCTATCTCTACCTTCCCCAGATAACCTTCAACCATTTTTCTTAATCTCTGACTCTCTACGTCTTCATGCGCTTCAACGGCTTCACCCGTCTGATAACCTATTATATCCATCGGATGGAGTGAAGCAACCGGGTTTTGGAATATCATCGATATCTCGTTTCCTCTTAACCGTCTCAACTCCTCTGGAGACATCTTCAGCAGATCTTTACCCTTGTACAACGCTTCTCCTTCAATCTTCCACAGAGGCTTACCCTTTCCCAGAGGCTCAAGAATACTCATGAGAGAGCGAGCCGTCACGGTTTTTCCCGCTCCAGTTTCTCCGATCAACCCCACAGTTTCCCCTTCATGTATCTTGAGGTCTATTCCTTCAGCTCTATCCCATAGACGATCCTTACCATATCTTCTTTGCCGTAAAGAGATAAATTGAGGTTCTTTACATGCAGTAACTCCTTTGACTTTTTCATTCCAGCGTACCTGCTTTTCTCTATTTAATCCAATTCAACGTAAGGATACGACAGCTTATTATTAACCTTTCGAATCCAGCAATCTCCAGCATATAGCATTACACGCAACGAAACAAACAGCAATCAACGCAGCAAAACACGCAGCAGAGCTAAAACTAGCCTTCACTAATCTTCTTCAACTGTTTCCGATACATCCCTACAACCTCGGTGACGGCTGTCGCATCTTGCGCCGACTTGTCTAAGCGGTAGTTACCCGTGAAACGTGGGAAACGAATCGCCAGTCCACTTCCTTTTCGGATAGCATCCATTGCACACGTATGAATTGGACTTAACGTCATTTCAGCACCTAAAATCTCCAGCACTACAACAGGTTCAAACCAGACGTCAGCCTCAAGCGTTGACCGCACCCTCGAATGCTTGCGAGAAATCTTGTGCTTCTCCATCAGCTTAGGCAGCTTCGCCAAATCCTCATCGGTAAACCCTGTCCCGCACTTCGTCACCGTTTCAAAAGTGTCATTATCCGAATTATAAGCGGCGAGCAACAAGGCGCCATACGTGCCAGCACGCTTGCCCCTGCCGTGAAAAGCACCAACAACCACCAAATCCACAGTGTCTGTCATCTCGCTCTTATAATCCCGCTTGTACTTTATCCAGAGCCAACCTCGCGAGCCAGCCTGATAAACGGAGTCTTCTGCGATGGATTTGCAGACCAAGCCTTCACATCCATTTTCGATGGCTTCCAGAAAGAATTTCTCAAGCTCCGCCACATCATCTGTGACTATTGATTTGGCTATTTTCACCCTGTCGCTTTCTTCAACCACGCT
>JGI24025J20009_10001711_pt1 | contig 16366 bp, 15 predicted proteins | sample Cruoilmetagenom3_FD_20009 | JGI IMG/M metagenome (IMG submission 20009)
TCTGGATTCCCGCCTTCGCGGGAATGACGTCCGGTAGTACCGTATACTTTTCATCTATATTACTTTTAGAATACCTGCAGCAAAAATCATTCCAAATCCTTGTTTTTCTGACCAACTATTTTTCGAAAATTTGAGAATATAGTGTAATCGTAATTTTTTAACAAATACTTGACAATACTCAAGAATAACACTTTATTTATAACTTTACCATTTTGGGGATATCTGACAATATTTATAACTAAAAAAGACTTCATTATTTGGTTGAAATTACCACCTCTGGCGGTGGTACCATAAATGGTTCTACCGTTGTATTAAAATATATTCGCGAAGCGATTAACTCTGAACCTGGAACCGTGAATCTTTGAATCCAGACCGACCAAATGTCCAATTTTCATCATATCCGTTATGAATAAAAGGCTTGAAGGCCATATAAAAATCATTTTTAATGAGGTCTGACTATGGATTACTGGAGCTGAAGGTGCCGCAGGGGATCTCATGTAATGGTAGGTAATCCTGTAAAATTATGCGAAAGCTGTCAAGGGAATGAGCGCTGAGGAATTGAAAGGGGAAAGGAGATGGCGTGTTTGCATATTCTCTTATTACAGGCATGTGAGCGCAATATGCTGGTATGGTCTGTTGATACTCACAGGTATTCTATCTTGGGAGGGCGTGACCCTGGCCGGCACTCTGGGTCTCAGCGGGAATTGGCAATATCAACACACCGGGAATGGCGAGGACTGTGACTCCTATCAGCAGAACTACAATCTGGATTTTGGCCATGAAATGACAGAGGCCATGACCCTTAGCGGGAGTGTGCGGTATAATAACAACTGGAATGAAGGGCGGGTGACAGAGACGCTATACCCCACCTTAGATTTTAGAGTGAGCAATGACATCTTTCGACTGGATTTCTCGGGCACTGCCACAGAACGTATGAATTCCGAGGGTCCGGACCAGTCCGACAGATCCTGGGATGCCAGGTGGGACAGTGCCTGGAGCCGCGACTGGTGGCCCGAGTTTCGGCTCCGTTACGGGGAAGGACTCTCATGGGATGACCAGACCCCTCATGTTGTCGATAAGGACTCGTCGCAAATGGGGCTTGATATAGACTGGGAAACGGCCTGGGATATAATCCCGGCAAAGACCTTCTACAGCTATTACAGAAATGAAGGGACGGACAAGGTGACCAGTTTAGATGATACCAACGAGAGCCATTATGCGCGGCTGCAGTTAGGCAGATCCTTCTGGGCCAATCGTTTCGCCTTCTCCTTCTCCCAGCAGTATTCCATGAACCATCAGGAATCCGAAGGGCCGATCGGGACCCCCCGGCCCCGCACCATCTCCAAGTGCATGGCCGGCGAGGATGATACGCCGGACGAGGACACTCTCCCTGATAATTTAGAACTTATTGATCACGATTACGAAACAAGCGCCCTGGTCATTGAACCTGACGAGGACCTGACAATGAACATAGGCGTAAAAGTAGATTCTCAACAGATTGATCTATTCTATTTCTATACGGTCGAAGACCTGAGTCCTGCAGACCGGGATTTTAGATGGGACCTCTGGGTGAGCGAAGATGGCGATGAATGGAAGCGGAAGGCCATCGACCTCACATCTATCTACAACCTATCCTTTCACCGTTTTGAGATTGATATTCCCGGGGTAAAGGCGAATTATCTGAAGCTGGTGACAAAACCTACTCTTGCAAATGCCGTGTCCTTCAGCGAGGTTGAAGTGATGCGGCGCGCCGTATCAGAGAAAGAAGAAAGGGATTTTGAAAACTATATGACAGACCTCGGCCTTGGATTTCGTCTGACCACGGACCTGAACCTTAACTATAGCCTCTCTCTCGAGAAGTCAAAATCTGATTCCGATTACAATGAAGATCGGAGTCAGGATAGGCGGACTCAGGCAGGGACCCTTGCATGGACGCCCAGTCCCTATTTTTCCCCCAGCCTGAACGTCAGCGAATGCCAGCAGAACAACAACGGCGACAATGAGACCCGACAACCGGATACACTGACTCGGTCCTATTCTTTCAGTATAACGTCTGCGCCTCTGCCAACACTCGACCTAAGTTCGAGTGTCACTCGCAGCGAGAACTACGAGGACGATAAAAAAATCTCAACGACCGACAGCTATTGCCTATATACCACAGCCGTCTTATTCCCGGACCTGGACTCCAGTCTGGATATCACCTACAGCACCACTGACGATGAAGAGCAGGATGAAGACACCCGGACTTTTGGGGCCCGGACTTACCTGACAGCCCGCTTGAGCCCTAAGCTCACGGCGGATCTGACCGGGGAATACAATAAATCCATGGGGGAAACGGACTCGGTCTCAAAGGACGCCGTATTGACCTTGAACTGGCGGCCCTCGGATATATTCTCATTACGGGGCAGTGCCAACTACACATGGGAGGAGGATGAAGCTTGCAGATCCAACTATACAGTGGCTATGAGCGTAGTCCCCAGTGACAAGACCCAGGTGAACCTGAACTACTCTTACGCAGATAGTACGTCGACCACAGAGAATTACGGTATTTCCTGCAACTGGACCATCAACCGCATTTTCTCAATGAATCTTAACGGCAGCTACCAGATCAAAGAGGATGAGAAGCCGTGGAGCATCAGCGGGCAGCTTGCTGTACGGTTTTGATTTAACCGGGTAAATCAATTAAGATTAACCTGAAAAATAAGTCTTTGCAAATAATCAATTATGAAACAGAAATTTTATTGAAGAATGAGGGGATGCTGAGTATGAGAAAATGTTTCCTTATAGCTTGCGTCTTGCTGATTATCAGTCTATTGAGCGGCTGTGGGGTAAAAACCAGATCAGAGACATTTCTCCGTGAGGACATAGAACTTGGTTATGTGCGCCAGGTAGCAGTGCTTCCCTTTGAAAATCACAGCAAGGACGACTATGCTGCAGCCAGGGCTCAGGACTACACCATTACGCAGGGCCTTGCCATGGGGCTTTTCGATATAGTTGACAAAGGCCTGGTGGACAGCGTAATAAAAGAAGAGGCCATCGAGCCTGGAACCCCCCTGGATATGCCAACGATAAAGCGCCTTGGGCAAAGACTCAATGTCCAGGCCTTCCTGCTGGGCGCTGTAGACTATGCCGAGGAGGGACGGAGAGGCAATTATGCCTTTCCGGAGTTCTCCCTTACGTTGCGGCTAATCGATGTCGGCACAGGAACAGTCCTCTGGCAGGCCAGCGGCTATGGAAGCGGCTACAGCGTGTGGGGACGGCTTTTCGGCCTGGCGCCTCGTGATATCTTCCAGGTAGGATTGGGAACGATTGAGGAAATGCTCGAAACCCTGCCTGCAGGGGCATCCGATTGACACCTGAATCCTGCATGTCAGATCTTGAAAACAAAGTTTAGGTGGCATGAAGAGGGAAGACTATGCCTTTTAGACGCGGTTTCATTCTTTTGCTTTTGGCTCTGCTATGGTCACCTACAGCCATGGCTGAGAAGATCGCTGTCTTTCCTATAGAGGATCTGAGCCAGGGGCCGAACGGCGTCGACTTTGCGCTCACTGAGTATCTTGAAAAGGACCTTGATGCCCGAGGGCTGGAGGTGGCTTCTCAGGAGGCGGTTATCTCCTTTATGGCCCGCAATCGCATTCGCTGGCTGGGCTTTCTTAACACGTATCATATCCTCCAGGTCCGGAAGGAATTGGGGGCTGACCTGATCCTTCTCGGCACGGTAAGCCAGCGTAGCGAAGAGCCGTCCGCAGCCTTCGGCATGGTCCTGTATCTGATTCGGACCGATGATGCCAGGACTGTCTGGTCCCAGGCCAGGGGTCTTTCGTGTAACGACATACGGCACGTGTTGGGTATTGCCGAACCACGCTCCGCTGAAGACCTGTGGCCCATAGCGGTCCAGGACATTCTGGAGAATTGGCCCAAGGATATGGGCCTCAACAGGGATCAGGACGCGGTTTCTGAGATTGCTGAAGTCGATCTGGGCAGACGGTACGTCAGCTCAGGTAAAAAGGTCACATGCAACTTGCGGCTTAGGTCCATTGAAGAAGGTGATCGCCCCGAGGTCACGTTGAGGGTCCGAGGCAAGGGACATCTCCGCATGAAACACAAGGGGGGGAATCTCTACCAGGCATCGTGGACAGCATCTGCGACAGAGGGATCCTATCCTGTAAGCCTTATCCTCTACAGGCCTTCAGGCAAGCATAAAGTGGCCTTCCTGGGGATATATCATGTGGACAATAGTCCTCCGGTTCTTGCCTTGGGTATCAGGGGTTTGAGGCTTCATGGGGCCGTTGCCTTTCGGGACCGGATATTGATAATTCCCCGTCTCTTGGAACAGGAACCAGTATCGCGCTGGGGTTTCTCCGTTCAGGACGAGCAGGGGAAAACAATCGTGCACGAACGCAGAGAAGGGAATCTGCCCAAATGTTTTGTCTGGCAAGGACGTACCGATGACGGCGTGCGGGTCGACGATGGGAATTATCAGATTGTCATAAAGGTCTGGGACCAGGCCCAGAATATGGCCGTGGTCTCGGAAAGGCTTGCATTGATGCACAATCCACCTGATATGGTTTTGGAGGCTAAAACACGTGGACAAGGGTTGGTTCTGGATATCCGGAACAAGGGAAGGGTACCCATCGCCTTCTGGCACATGGAAATCTGGGACGATGACGGTAATCTCATCAAGACCGCCGAGGGAGAGACCCTGCCTGCCGAGGTCGACGTAGCGCTCCCGGAGTCCACAGTGGAGTGTGTGCTGACTGCCAAAGATATCCTCGGAAACCAGTTTCGTAAAGAAATCAAGGACCTTAAGTTGTTAGTCAGTCAAGAGAATGTCGAGGGCACAGCCACGGAAGAATGGTCGATGGAGTTCTAGGTATATGTATTTACCATGGGCAAACTCTGTCTCTCTCCGGTTGGTTCTGAGCCTGACGCTTCTTTGTCTCGCAGCTTGCGGACCAAAGGTTCCCGATCTCGTCAAGTATGCCTCTTTGCCTGATGAAAGGATTTGCCGGATAGCAGTGCTGCCTTTTGTGAACGAAACGGATTATCCCTTGGCCGACACCATTGCCTATCGTGTCTTCATGGCCGAATTGGTCCAAACAGGGCGATTTGATCTGGCCCAGGAAGGGGATGTGCGGGAAGCGTTTCGCCATATGAGAATCTGGCCGGGTCAGCAGCCGCGCATAGAACAGATCAAGATCTTGGGCGATCGTCTGCGAGTCGGACTGATCATAACCGGTACAGTAGTGGAGATGGCCGAAGTACCGATGGCAGGGGCAGTAAATCCCGTTATTGCCTTGTCTCTCAGGATTGTTGACCCCGGGTCCGGTGAAACGCTCTGGCATACGTATCATCGAAGAGATGGGGAGCATTACCGCAAGGTAATGCATTTCGGGATACTGAATACAGCAACCAGTCTGGCCGATCAAGTGTATCGGGAGGTATTAGATCTATGGTTCAAAAAGGGTCTCAAAGGATGTGCCGACTAATTAATATCATAACAATACTCATAGGGTTTATACTGCTTGGATCCGCTGATCTGCAGGCTTGGTCGTGGGGTAAAACCACCCTTGTAACAATAAACGACGAGACGTTTACTACAGACGATTACCTGCACTGGTGGGAGCACTGGAAGGAAAAAGAGACCCCGTTTCCTGAGAGCCTGGAGCCTTTCATCGACTGGCATCTCCTGGTACAGGAGGCCGAAAGCATGGAGCTTTATCAGGAGCCGACCTATCAGCATAAGGTGGATACCTTCATCAAGGTCAGGGCCCTGATGATGCTGAAAAACGAGGCCGTTGACTCAAAGATCAAGATCACTGATAAAGACCTGTGGAATCGATACGAGCAGCAGTACTCTCCTCGATGGCACGTGCGTATTATATACTTTAATGAGGGGGCAAAGGCTAGGCAATTCTATGAAGAGCTGAATTCCGGACAGTTGGTCTTGGCTGATATGGCGGAACAGGCCATGACCGAGAGAGGCGTTGTCAATGAGCATGAACAATGGTTACGGCCCAACAGTATCTCTGATTCCTGGGCGGATATCCTGGCCGGACTGACTGTCGGAGAGGTGACACAGCCTCTCGAAAGGAATCAGGGATTTGTCCTCCTCTGCCTGCAGGAACAGAAAGGCCCGGAGAAGTCCGATTTCGAATCTGTTGAGTCCAATATCCGAAAGAAAATCCGTGACGAGCAGCAGGCTGAGCTGACAAAAGAACTGGTGCGCAAACTCCGCAAGAAGTACCAGGTCAAGATCGATGAGGAGCTGTTTAACTCGCTGGATGTAGAAAATATTCAAAAAGATCTTCTGGACAAATCCCTTGTCACTACGAATCGCGGGGACGTCTCGGTGAAGTTCTTTATGGAGCAATTCCAGAAGGAACGAAGCATGCGTGGCGCACTACGTTTTCAGAAAAAGGACCCATGGGATTTCCTGAAGAGAAATGTGCTCGACAGGATAATTTCACAGACGCTCACTTCATGGGAATCCCTGGACCGTCACTACGAAAAGAGTCCTCCATTCAAAGGGACCTATGAGTTTTACTGCCGGCACCGTCTCATCAAAGAACTCGAAAGACGTCTTTTCTCGCCAAAGACAGAGTTCAGTGACGAGGAGGTGACTGCATACTACAATCAACACCCGGAAAAGTTCACCGGTCTGGAGATCGTCACTATCGTAGTCCTGGAAGCAGATAAGAAGCTGGCTAACAAAATATGGGCGGAGATCAAGCAAGGTAAAGATTTTTTTCAGATAGTGCGGAAATATTACTCCCGCGACATCCCGGCCAAAAGCATTCCTGTCGATCATCTGGATTCCGACACGAAAAAGGTAGTGGAAAAGCTGGCCAAAGGGGAAGTCAGCGCGCCATTTGAGGTGAAAGGTCATTCCTCCATGGTCAAGCTCATGGACCGCAAAGTTGCGAGCACCAAGCCTTTAAGTGAAGTGCGGGAGGAGATTGTTGAGCGCCTGCGAGAGGAAGAGCCTGCCCGTCTGCGGAAAAACTATGTTGAGCAACTTCTATCCAGGTCCGATATAGAAATAAACGAGAAGGCCTGGGAAAAGCTCAAGAAGGAGTATGGGGGGGGAAATGACAGGAAAAAGAACTAGATTTATTGTGGTGCTTTTGTGCTTTGCCCTGGCGGCAGCTTGCGTACCCCAGCATGCTAAGAGACAGCCACGGAAGAAGTGTCTGGAATGTCACGAAGAATTGCGTGAGAAGTTCCTTTCCGGGATTGTGCATTCCCCTGTGAAAGAGGAAAACTGCAGGGCCTGTCATCTGCCCCATGGTCTCATCGGGGGGACTTATCTGCGCAAGAACCAGCCGGATCTCTGCTTTCCGTGTCACAAGGAACTCGCAGCCGACATGGACAAAACGTCGGTCCACAAACCCGTGAGAGAGGGCCAGTGCGACAAATGCCACGAGGTTCACAACGGGTCCTTCCCGGGTCTCCTCAAGGCGGAACGGCAGGATTCCTGTTTTGCCTGTCACGATCGAAAGACCATCATGAAAGCGAACGTTCATTCTCCGGTGGAAACAGGCTGTGAGACATGTCATGACAATCATGCCTCTGACAACCCTGATCTGCTCCTGAAGGGGAAGGATGAGACCTGTCTTACCTGTCACAAGACAGGTGCGGAGGTCTTTATAGCAGCACACAGAGGTTACCCTGTAAAGACCGGATGTGTGCTGTGCCATTCGCCCCACAGTTCCGACGGTTCCGCTTTACTGAAGCGCGTGCTTCACAAACCTATGTCCGATGGCCAGTGCGAGTCCTGCCACGAGGTGGATTCGGCGGCAAAGATAGTGCTAAAGGACACGCCCAATAATCTCTGCGTCTCCTGTCACAAAGAGGACGGGAAGGCTGGAGAGAGTATTCACGAGCCTTATGCTCAGAAAGAGTGTGTAGAATGTCACGCGGTCCACGCCAGCGAGTATCAGGACATGCTCGCCAAATCCCCTGAGACATTGTGCCTCAAGTGCCATGAGCAGGGTCAGGACAAGAAAGAAAAGAGTGTTCATGCTCCGGCAGAAAAGGGGGAGTGTCTGTCATGTCACTATGGCCATCAGTCCCAGGTAAAATTTTTACTCAAGACAGATCAAAAGACACTCTGCTTTCAATGTCATCAAAGGTCTGATTTTGCCACCGGTCCAGTGGTCCACGATCCAGCCGGCAAGGGCGAGTGCCTGGACTGTCATAAGCCCCACCAATCCAAACAGAGGGTGCTTCTCGTCCGCAAAGAAGGGGATCTATGTCTGTCTTGTCACGAAAAGACACTTGATGAAATGGGACTGTATAGCCTCCATCGTCCATTTGCCAGTGGCGAGTGCAGCCGTTGTCACCAGCCCCACCAGAGTAAAAACAGGATTCTGCTCAAGAAAAAAACGGCCAGGGGAGAATTGTGCTTTAACTGCCATCAGGGATTGACCAAAGCTGACTCGAACATTTCCTTCCACCAGCCATTTGCCAGAGGGTACTGCCTGAAGTGTCACGCCCATCATTCCAGTAACTTCGCCTATATAATGAAGAAAAAATCCGGCGATATCTGCCTGGAATGCCATTCTCAAATAAAGGCGGAACTCAAAAAGCTTCCCGTGAAACACGAACCTGTAGATCGGCTGAATTGCGGGGTCTGCCACCTTGCGCATGGCTCTGTCCATAAAGAATTTCTGCTTAAGGGACAGCCGGATCTCTGTCTTATGTGCCACTCTGAGAAGGCCGAGTACTGGCAGGGTGGCGTGGCCCATGATCCGGCGAGCAAGAACTGCTCCCTGTGCCACAACTCTCACGGCTCAAAAAATCCGGCTATTCTCAAGACAAGTGCCGGCGTCTTATGTGCCGGTTGCCATAAGGAGGATACGACCGGATTCTTAAAGGCCCACAGGGGTATTAAACCGGGGCTTGAAACATGCCTCGGCTGCCATGACCCTCACGGCGGGCCTGACAGCTCACTTCTCTATCCAGTCAGCCATGTCCCCTTTGAACAAGGCAACTGTCGTCCATGTCATCCAGGGAGGGCCAAATGATGTCGAAGCTCATGTGGTTATCGCTGTTACTGATAGTTGTCCTTTGTGTGGGTCAGACTGCCACCGGTTTTGCTGAGATTACCTGCTTTCAGTGCCACAAGAAGGCTGACTTCCAAGGCAAAGCAGTGCATGAGCCGGTTGGCAAGGGCCGGTGTAGCGCGTGTCACAGTCCACACGTGGCGCGTTTCAAAGGATTGATCCAGAAGTCCGGAGCCGGCCTCTGCTATGGGTGTCACAAGGATCAGGCCACTACGTTCAAACAAGGCATAGTGCACCAGCCTGTCAGGCAGGGGCAGTGTCTGTCCTGTCATGACGCCCATGCCTCAGGGGCAAAAGGGTTGCTTAAGAAGCGTCTCTCAGAGAGTTGCTTTAGCTGTCATAAAACGCTCCCTTCCAAGTTCAAGCATACCCATTCGCCATACGCCAAGGGAGCCTGTCTGGCCTGTCACTGGCCCCATCAATCCGTAAACCCCCAACTCCTCAAGTCAAAGCCTGACAAGCTGTGTCTTTCCTGCCATAAAAGGGATACTGTGCGGCAGGCCCACCCGAATTTCCCCAAAGAGGCACGTGATTGTCTTTCCTGTCACAACCCGCATGGAAGCAGCCGCCAGGCATTAGTTCGTGACGTTCTCCATAAACCCTATAAGCAAAGCTGTGCCGAGTGCCACGGCCGGGGCAGGATGAGTGCGGAAACCTGCCTGCGCTGCCACGAGGAAATAAGAGAGGAGGTCCTGGCCCTTCACAGCCACCTGCTGGATCAAGAGGGATGCAGTTGCACCACGTGCCACAGTCCCCATGCCGGCGATACAGGGAGTCTGCTCAAGGGAAAACAGAAGCAGATCTGTCGGAGTTGCCACGAAGACACTTTTAACAGATATCAGGGCAGACTTCACATCCACCAGGAAGTATCTGATTGCAAGGAATGTCATGATGTCCATGGATCAAATTACCTCGCCATGCTGAAGGGGGGAGGAAACAATAGTTGCATTCGTTGCCATGAAACCCAGGGAAAGTTCACCCATCCGGTTGGCGAGAAAGTCCTTGACCCGCGCACGGGTCAGATAGTAACCTGCGCCAGTTGCCATAATCCTATGGGAACGGATTTCAAGAACAACCTCAAATTGAGCGGCGAAAAGGATTTGTGCATACAATGCCACCGGGCTTATTAGGGAGGAGTGCCTAAAGTTAAAAAAGAGGATTAATTATGAAAAAGCTTCCTTTTCTGATAATTTTTACTGTGACTGTTCTTCTGCTTGAAGGCCCTACGCCGGGGTATGCTGCAGCCACCTGGCAGTGGCTTTCGTCTCTGAAAGGGCAGCCTTCCGGGCAATCCATGTGCATGCCCTCGGCATTGTATATCGACCATGCCCTTGAACGATATTACGCGGTGGACGCCCGCAACAACCGTCTTCTCTCTTTTAATAAAGATGGGGAGTTTTTGAAGGAGTTCAACGCCAACGGTCAGCTCCGGATTCCATTTGACATGGTCAAAGATCGGGAAGGCCGCATCTGGCTGATAGAAAAGGGGCGAAACAGTCTGACCATGATCGATCTTCAGAGCAAGGCCATAGAACAACACACTCTCTCTGACGGCGGTCACGTGGTATTCCTGGACCGGCTGGAGTGGAAAGACGACATCTTTTATGTCCTTGATAAGGTCACCGGGCAGGTCCTTGCATTGGACCGGGACTTGAAAGTAATAGGACGCTTTTTGTGCCGGGACGGTACAAGCGGTTTTGTAGATTTCAAGATTCGAAACAGTTCCCTCTGGGCTATGGAAATGGGTGGAAAGGCAGTATATCGTTTCTCAATGGACGGAAAACCGGTATCCAGTGTCGCCCTGGAAGATGTAACAGGGTTTCCTTACTCTTTTGAAGTAGGGCCTTCTGGAATTTTTTACGTCCTGGATCGTCACGAAGGAAACGTGGCTGTCTTTAACCGGGAGGGGCAATTCAAATACCGGTTTCTCACTCCGGGCCAGTCCCGGGGCAGGCTCTTTTTCCCCATCGAGCTGAAATTCGATCCCTGGGGAAGATTATGCGTAGTGGAAGAAGGCAATGGCCGGGTAGAAATTTTCAAGAGATAGGGAATCAAAGAAAGTCTATGCGCAGAGCGGCAACCATAGTCCTGATACTTGCGTGGGTCATTTTGGTTCCATTGCATTCGATTGCAAAGGTTACAGGGCCCTGCGTCAACTGCCACACCATGCACAACAGCCAGGCAGGGGTGTCCGTGGTGGCCGAAGGACCTGTTCCATGCTTGTTGAATAGTGATTGCATAGGGTGTCATGCCGGCATTAATGACGGCAGCAACACAACGCCCTATGTATTGATGACTGATAGTGTGCCCATTTACGAGTCAACAGGCACCGAGGCCGATACCAATACCTTGGCGGGCGGTAATTTTTACTGGGTGGCCATAAGCGGTCTCGACCGGAAAGGCCACAATGTGGCAGGAGTAGTCGGGCTGGATTCTACACTCGGGAATACCCCGCCGGGGGGTGTGGAAGACCCAAGTCCGAGTAAACAGTTGACCTGTGCCGGGGTCAATGGCTGCCACGGTGACAGGGATGTTTACAGCCCGTATAAGGCCATGTCCGGAGCACACCACAATAATGATATGACCCTTTGGAAGAATGGCACGACCCTGGCGCTAAGCTACCGTTTTCTGGACGAGGTCCAGGGTCTGGAGGATACGGACTACGAATACCGGCCCACGGCCCAGCATCACAACAAATACTATGGGAAAGACAGAGCTGGGGAGGCAGATAGAGCTGAAGGCACCATCAGCAGCCTCTGCGGGCAGTGCCACGGTAACTTCCATAACGGCTCTGGAGAGATAGCATCAGGGACCTTTGGAAACGGCGTATGGCTCCGGCATCCTACGGATTTTGACATGGCAAGGGCCAAGTCCCGGTCCGGTGGTGAATACGCCGGATACAACGGGGGAACAGGGACAGGCAATCCGTACAGCGTTGTAAGTCCTGTTGCAACATCCGATACCAGCACAAATTTAAACACTACGGTTTTTTCCGGGACAGATGATGCCATCGTCATGTGTCTTTCCTGCCACAGGGCCCACGGTACGCCAAATGACGCCATTCTCAGGTGGGACTATAAGGGCTGGCCGGCAGGTGGTTACAACGGGTGTGCAATATGTCACACGGAGAAAGACTGACAGGAGAGCGACTCAGGAGATAGACTATGAAAGCATATCCGGCAGTATGGCTGACCCTGTGTCTTTTGCTGATAGGTCAGGCCACATGGGCAGGTAGCTATATAGACTCTGCCCACGGGGATTCCCCTGACGGGGTCAATCGCTCGGCTACAACAGAATATAGCATAGGCAACTGTGCCCACTGCCACGAAATGCACGCAAGCATGGAGGGCTCGGAGCCGGAACCTATCAGTGGCGCTCCTGCGCCGTTTACTCTTTTCGCAACCAATTTTAACACATCTGCCACTTCTGGTCCCTATTCGGAGTCTGACAACTTCTGTTTTTACTGCCACAACAACAGCGGCTCTGCCCAGCAGGTGGTCAATTATGATTACAGCAGGGTGTACGGGTGTGACACCTTTGGCGGACCGACCTCGATCTTTAGCGCCTTCAACCAGACCTCGTATCATAACTTGGAAGACATTTGGAACTTCGCCGATGGTAATGTTAACTTTCCCTGGTTCAAAGAATATTCCAATCCCTGCAACGCCTGCCACAACCCGCACCTTGCCAAGAGGAACTGGACAGACCCGGACAACCCGCTGCTCAGTTCTATTTCAAAGCCCTCGGACCACTTCAGCCTGTGGGGAACAACAGACCTGATGTCCAAATACTCTTCTTATGAAGCACCTTACTGTTCAGGGACGGCCAATCGTGAGCCAGGCCGTACAGCCGTGCACGACGGATCAAAGACTCCGGACTACGTGGGGTTCTGTACGGACTGTCACAAGACCGGCAATACCATTTACAGCACTACTCTCTTGCGAGATCTTGAAGAAATAAACTGGTCTTCCGGTGGTGACAAACACGGCCAGCAATCCAGAAACGGGGGAATCGATATCGAGGAACCATACGCCTCTGCCACCAACAGCAATTTTGTCCTGTCCTGCCTGGATTGTCATGAACCACACGGCGCCCCCAACATCATGCTGATCAGGCGTCGTGTCAATGGAGGGGATCTGGATGGGACGGTTTCTTCCTCTTCGAATACCCTGGGTTATCTCTGTACCCGGTGCCACAAGGATGACGCCGATGCAGGAACCGGTTTACTTAATGAATGGAAATTTGTTCACCACAATTCGGGCGACGCACCGTATCCAGGTCCAAGTTCTCCGTGCGGTGATTGTCATCAGCCATCGGATTGCAACGGTTCCGACTGCAACCCCATCAACTGCGACCACTGCCATTTCCATAATGGAAACGATGATTGGGCCGGGACCCATAAATCCGGTCGGATTACCTTTTAGCTTGACAAGGTGGGCAATGCCCACCCTACATTCTGTACCGATAGACCAGAATCGCACGTAATCTGGTAGGGTGGGCATTGCCCACCAATAAAATCAGGTAAATCCGCTATGTCTAATTACCGACGGTCAAAAACACCTGGAGGAACATATTTCTTTACGGTTGTAACCTACAATCGGCACGAAATACTTTGCAAACCTCAATCCCGAATGGCATTACGTAATGCCATTGAGGAGGTGCGGGTTTTACTCCCATTTCATATTGATGCCTGGGTCCTTCTGCCGGATCACCTCCATTGCATATGGACGTTGCCGGAAGATGACGCCGATTTTTCAAAACGCTGGGGAATGATCAAAAGCAAATATACCAAAAATGTAGGGTGGGCAATGCCCACCAATCAAAAACGATCAATATCTCGTATTAAACATCGGGATTCCGATATGTGGCAAAGGAGATTTTGGGAACACCAAATCCTGGATCAGGAAGATTTTAATCGGCATTGTGATTACATTCATTACAACCCTGTTAAACACGGGCTGGTCAATGACCCAATGAAATGGAATTACAGCACGATTCACCGCTTTATTGAGAAAGGATTGTATTCCAGAGATTGGAGCGTTTCAAGGATAAGGGACATAATTTCTATGGATGTGGAATGACTCATACCATTTTTATCTGAAATGAAATGATTCGGTGGGCAATGCCCTGATTTCATTGGTGGGCAATGCCCACCCTACTAACGGGAGATAAATAAGTTGAACAAAAATTAACAGGATTTTTTGTTGTATTCAAGGCGCGAGGAGCGAGCATAACGGGTTATGTGATAGACGAGCAACGAAGAAGACGGCAAAAAAGACATTAATTTGTTCAAGTTATTTATTGTACGTTCCTAAATTCATAGCTCTTGCTTCATCGGAGAGGAATTGTGATGGGATTAACCAGCATATGTGACAGATACATCGTCTGGAGAGTAAGGGTTTTCTTACTCTCATGCCTGATTTTGTCTCTACCTTTCGTAGCGTGTGCACCCTCCGTAGGACCGGACACATTCGGCCAGCCCAGGCAAGAATTCGCCGGAGTTGACAAAGGTGCCAGGCTGTCCGTCTTCTTAAACCTGAAGAGCCCTTCCGGACCTGCTGTCCGGTTGCGGATTTCCGCCCTTGAAATCCTTGCGGGGAGCCAGTGGACGTCCCTGATTTCCGAATCTCTGGAGATCGACACTTCCAAGATAGGGAGAGGACAGGTCCTCGTTGTCAGCAGAGATCTGCCTCCAGGGTCTTACGATAAAGTAAGGATCAGGTTTGAAAAGGCGGCTATCCATCGCCAGGGCAAGATGGTCTTTCTGGCCTTGCAAAAACCTGAGTTGCTTGTACCGATTTCCCCTGCCATAAACCTGGAAAAGCGCGACAGCCGGTCTCTCTTCATTACCTGGGATGTGGAGGCCTCCATGAAGGAGACTGCCTTCATGGATCCGGTTATGGACGCAGCACCTCAGTCAATACAACTGGTGGCCGATCTTGCCTACGTTGCATGCCCTGATATAGACACGGTCTATATAATAAGGACCGACAGGAATTGGATATGCGGGTCTCTTGGGATTCCCGGGCGGCCCACATACCTGGCTTTGGTTCCCTCCAGGAACAGGCTCTATGTCCTGACCACAGGTGAGTCCGCCATAAAGGTCATTGAGCTCTCCAATAACCGGCTTGTGGACATAATCCAGATCCCCCTCACCCATGAGCCCGGCTTCATGACCTTAAGCCCGGATGGGCTTTGGGCATACATCCTGGACGAGAGCGGCAACTACGTAGTCCGAATGGATCTACAATCAGGAAGTCTTGCCGAAAGGGTCCACCTGGGCCAGCGGCCGCAGTATGCAGCTTATCTGCCTGATCAACAGCGGCTGGCTGTTTCCTCAAGCCTTTCACAAGTTGTTTTCCTTTTAGATCCGGTGACTTTGACCACCATGGACGCCGTACCTGCCGGCAGCTCACCGCAGGGCCTCGTTGCGTGGAATCATTTGCTCTACATCGCAGAGAGTGGCTCCAATACTGTAAGTGTCTATGACCTTGACGCCAGGCAGGTGCGGGGACGGATCAACGTGGGGCTTTCACCCAGAAGGCTCCTGCTCAGCATGAATAACATCTATGTTTCCAATTACTCCGGAGGGTCTGTCTCAGTCCTGTTACCCGGTCAGTTGAGCGTCATGAGGAAAATTACAGTGGGAGACGCGCCCCTGGAGATGGTGAGTTCAGTGGGCCGTAAATGGCTCTATGTGGGCAATCAAAAATCTCAGGACCTGACAGTAATAGACCTCACTTCCAAACGTGTCTGGGGAACAATAGCCCTTGGCGCTGCCCCGTTGGGCCTCGCAGTCGTTGAGTAAAGATCTTCCGTTTGTGTGAAATCCAGATTCATTACGCAGGCCATAGGAAAGACATATATGAACTCTTTAAGAAATTTTTAGTCAGTCAATGAAAAAATGGGGATTAGGATGTCCCGAAAGCGTTCATCAGCATCATTGCTGGTGGATACTGACGCAGGAGGTCGATCATCACATCACTTCCAGCAAAATCATAGTCGATGTCTCCACGCTTTTGAGCTTGTTCCCTCAAGCGAGGAGCGTAGGCTGCACTGTATCGAATGTCGTAACGATCTTTCCATAGACCAATCAGCCCTGACTTCCTCTTTCGCAAAATCCATTTCCTTAATTATGTAAAATCCATTTCCCTTTTTTTATTGGCTGGGGAAATAGGCAACGGTCAAGGGGGTTTTGTATGTCCTTATGTCCAGGTTTGCGTGGCACGGACTTTGCGCGCAATGGCGAAAATTCAGGGAAAAAATTTGACATTTGTTAAGGAATGCATAATATTCGA
>JGI24025J20009_10001712_pt1 | contig 16355 bp, 15 predicted proteins | sample Cruoilmetagenom3_FD_20009 | JGI IMG/M metagenome (IMG submission 20009)
GGTGCCGGTCTCCTGGATAAGCCGGTCAGCAAGGGTGGATTTGCCATGATCGATATGCGCCACGATCGAGAAATTGCGGATATGGGATAGGTCTGTCATGGGTCAGGGATATGTATGGGAACAGGGCGGCGGTCAAGCAGGGATGGCAGCTGGGGCCTGGTGAATAGAGGCGATCCGTGCCCACCCGGTATCAGTTCCAGTATCAGTACCTGTGCCAGTTTCGCGGCCCAACCTGTAGGGCGATTGAACGCCGGCGCAGTTTGCGCCATATTGCCTCAAATATCACGCAATCGGGCAACAGATCCGACAGTTGGGATAATGAGGCACCGGAAATGAAGAGAATTGTTTTGGCAGCGCTGAGCGCCGCAATACTGTCGGTGACGACGCCTGCTCCGGTCCTGGCCGGTCTTGGGGTAATTGACCGGGCCTGTCGCAATTCAAGCCGGTCGGCCGCTTCGCCTCAGCTGTGCAGGTGCATCCAGAAGGTAGCCAATTCCAGCCTGAACCGGAGCGAGCGGCGTAAAGTGGCCAAATGGTTCGCAAATCCGCATCAGGCACAGGTGGTACGCCAGTCTGACCGGCGCAGCGATGAAACGCTTTGGATACGTTACAAGGCATTCGGCGAGCGCGCGGAAAACACCTGCGGCTAGGGTTTGGCAATCATTTCCACATGATCCTTTGGCAAACCCGGCAATAGCATCCGCCAGGCAATCAAGGCTGTCAGTTCAGGGGATGTGGCGCGCAACCTGTTCCGAATGCAGGGTTCGCATTTGCCCGGCAAGGTGGTAGTTTCACAAAAAGTAAAACTGTGGAAGGGCGAGCGATGCTGATGAAGGGGGTGACTCTGCGCGGGCTGGAGGTGTTTGAATCCTTGGCTGGCACCGGATCGGTGGCGCAGACAGCAGAGGTCACCGGCCTTAGCCAGCCAGCCGTCAGCCAGCAGTTGCGCAACCTTGAAAAGGCACTGGGCACCGATCTGGTCGATCACGGACGCCGCCCGATGCAGATCACCCCGGCCGGGCGCAACTTTCTGGCGCGCACCGAGGTCGTTCTGTCCGAACTCAGGCGGGCGCAAAGAGAATTGACGGTGATGGATCTGACCCATCTCAGCACGCTGTCGATCGGTCTGATTGACGATTTCGACAATGACCTGACCCCAAGATTGGTGACCGTTCTTTCCGACAGCCTGACCAAATGCCGGTTCAAGCTGATCACCGCCCCGAGCCTGGAAATCAGCGAGGCAATGGCGACACGCCAGTTGCATATCGCGGTGGCCGCCAGTACCGGGGAATTGCATGATGGTGTGGTTGAATATCCGCTGGTGAGGGATCCCTTCATATTGGTGGTGCCCAAAGGTATTGCCCGCGATTCCGCCGCCATCATGGAGGTGTTGAGGGACGTGCCCTTGCTGCGCTATGCGCGCGAACAATTGATCAGCAGGCAGATCGAAGCATATCTGGCGCGCCATAATATGGTGTTCGAGGAGCGGTTCGAAATCGGTAGCCATCTGGCGCTGATGGCGATGGTGGCGCGCAAGGTGGGCTGGGCGGTCACGACACCGCTGGGATACATGCGCGCGGCGCGGTTCCATGATGAAATTGATGCGTTTGCCCTGCCCATTGCACCATTTGCACGCACCATTTCGCTGTTTTCCGGGGCAGATTGGGCCGACCGGGTGCCGCGCGATGTGGCCCAGACCATGCGCCGGCTGGTGCAAAGCCAGATGATTGATCCGGCAGTGGCACGATTGCCGTGGCTGGCCGGGCAATTGCGGGTGATTGAGCCTTAGGTGGCGCGGCTCATCCGCCCGGACGGGTGCCTTCGCATGTCACCACAGATTTGGCTTTGCTTAAGGTGTTGATCCGGGGCGGCCCTGTGACCGCCTCGTTCCCGGCACCTGGGAATTGAAAAGATGCACCGTAGACTGATTGCCGGTCGGGTGCAGATCCTTGATCCGGGTGGTCATGGCGGTCTTCTTTGGGCAGAGTAATACGGCGAGGAGGGACCATGAAAAAGATAGTCATTCTGACCGGAGCCGGAATTTCGGCGGAAAGCGGGTTGGGCACCTTTCGGGATGAGGGCGGCTTGTGGTCGCAGCACAGGATCGAGGATGTGGCAACGCCCGAGGGGTTTGCCCGCGATCCCAAGCTGGTTCAGGGCTTCTATAATGCCAGGCGCGCCACCGCCGCCAGCGCCCGGCCCAATCCGGGGCATCTGGCGCTGGCAAGGTTGCAGGCCGGCTGGCCCGGCGAGGTGGTGATTGTTACCCAGAATGTCGATGCGCTGCACGAGGCAGGTGGGGCGACGGGGGTTTTGCATATGCACGGGGTTCTGGCCGGAGCGCTGTGCGCGGCCTGTCAGCATCGCTGGCACGCCCCGGACGAGATGCGGGTAAACGAACCCTGCCCGGTCTGTCACGCACCGACGGCCCGCCCGGATGTGGTCTGGTTTGGCGAAATGCCCTATCATATGGAGGAGATTGACCATCATCTTGGCGAGGCAGATCTGTTTGCCGCCATTGGCACGTCGGGTCAGGTCTATCCCGCGGCGGCCTTTGTCAGTCAGGTGGCCGCGGCCGGGGCAAGTACGGTTGAGCTTAACCTGGACCCATCGGCCACGACCGGTCAGTTTGACGAAACACGCATTGGCCCCGCCTCGCAGATCGTCCCGGCCTGGGTGGATGATCTGCTGCGGTCACGGATTTAGAGTGTCTTGCGTTTGATCGGTTTCAGGCATTCACCTGTCGGCGTGAAGCAGCGTTTGCCTTGCAAACGCGTTCACTCCGACAGGTGAGTTCTAATTAACGCAACACGCTCTAGCCGTCGGTATTGTGCTTCATGCCGGGCATTTTCTCGTCCGGCTTGCGTGTCAGGTCGACGGGCACGTCAACCGTTACCTCGCCGGCCTTTTCGAAGGTCAGTGTAAGCGAGATCGTTTTGCCTTGTTCCAGAGGCTGATTCAGCCCCATGAGCATGACGTGATCACCGCCACGCGCCAAGGCATGGCTACCGCTGGCGGGAATGACAAAACCTTCTTGGACATGCACCATTTTCATGACGCCATTGGCATCCTCGATATGTGTATGCAGTTCAACCTTCTTGGCCGCATCCGAACGGGCGTTGACCAGGCGGTCATCCTCGGAACCGGAGTTCATCAGCGTCATGAATGCCGCCCCCGTGGTCGATTTCGCGGTCGAGCTGCGGGCATAGGGGTCATGCACCATGATGGTGTCGCCGGCAAAGGCGGTGGTGGCAAGGGACAGGGCAGCCGCAGCCGCAAGCATAGTGGATTTGAAAGACATGGGGTCTCTCCTTTGTTTTCGTATTGGTCTGAAAATCAGGTGTAGGATTTGGATCAGATCAAACGAGGAGGGGCCCGGGCGATGGCCAGGGTACGCACCGGAACCCCTTGCCGCTGGGCAACGAGGGTCGGCAATACCACGGGTTTCGCGATGGCCGGCAGCGCCAGCGCATCGGGTAGGGAAAACGACGAAAGCAGGTTGAGCGCGCAATCGGGGCAGAATACCGGAGGCCCTGTGGGGGTGCCGTTTTCATCGACATAGACCGCAACCGGGCCGGTGCCGGTACACAGCACCATTTGCCCGGACGGGTCAGAAGATCCACGCGCCACGGCCATGCTTTGCCCGGTCAGGGCCAGCATCAGTGCCAGCGAGATTGCCAGATATGTGCGCAGCAGGGCTTTCATTTCACGCAAGGTTCTGAACCGGGCAAGCGCCGCGTGCAAGCGCAAACGCGAAAACCCCGCACGAAAGGCACGGGGTTGACGGCAAGTCATGCGAAATGCTGGAAAGATCAGACCGCAGCGGCAGTGGCTTTGGCGATCTCTTTCTTCACTTTCAGGGCACCTGAGGACAGGTCTTCGTCCTTGGCCTTGGCCAGGAACGCGTCCAGGCCGCCACGGTGGTCAACGGTGCGCAGGGCAGCCGCTGAAATCCGCATTTTGATGCCACGACCCAGCGTTTCCGACTGAAGGGTCACATCATTCAGGTTCGGCAGGAACCGGCGGCGGGTACGGTTTTTGGCGTGGCTGACATTGTTGCCAGTCATCGGGCCTTTTCCGGTCAATTCGCAACGACGCGACATGGATTCATCCTATCTTTGGGTCGGCGCGGCCCAGGGTATACCGGGGCGTTGCCAAATCACAGGGGCGCGGCCAAAGGCGGCACCCGCAAAACTGGTTGTGTGGCTTTAGGGGGAATCGCCGCGCGGGTCAAGGCACCTCGTCCGGATTTGTGGTCCATAAGGTGGGGATGGGGATGGGGAGGAGTGGCCGCTCCGGCAATGGATGATGATTGCCCGTTCCGGTAGTGGATGATGATTGCCCGTTCCGGGCAAAGCCTTCGGCGAGGATATTTTTGGACCAAAGATGATCAGGGGGTATCTTGCCCTTCAAGCACCTGGCGCGCCGCTGCCGCCGGACCCAGGGCACCTGCCGCCACCTGATCGCCAAGCGCCGCGATTTGCCGCTTTACCTGAGGGTCTTCCAGTCGCGCCAGTAACGCATGGCGCAGTTCCTGAACGAACCAATAGCGCGCCTGCTGTGCGCGCCGCTGGTTCCAGTGGCCGTTTTCCCGCCGCCAGTTGGTCAGGGCCTGCATTTCACCCCAGGCTTCGGCGAGGCCGGATTGTTCGATCGCCGAGACCATCATTGCCTTGGGGTATCCCGGTGGATCCTGAGGCCGTTTGCGCATCAGCCGCAGGGCACCGGCGTAATCCGAACAGGTGCGCGTGGCAGTTGGTTTCAGGTCACCATCCGCCTTGTTGACGATAATCAGGTCGGCCATTTCCATGATGCCACGCTTCACCCCCTGCAATTCGTCGCCACCCGCCGGGGCCAGCAGTAAAACGAACAGGTCCGAAATCTCGCCCACCACGGTTTCCGACTGGCCGACCCCCACCGTTTCGATCAGCACAACGTCGAAGCCTGCCGCCTCGCACAGGGCCACCGCCTCGCGGGTGCGCCGGGCCACGCCACCCAGGTGGGTCTGGCTGGGCGAGGGGCGGATAAAGGCATTGGGATCACGGGCCAGGTGTTCCATCCGGGTCTTGTCGCCCAGGATGGACCCACCTGAGCGGGTTGAGCTGGGATCAACCGCCAGGACCGCCACCTTCAGGCCCTGCCCGGTCAGCATCAGGCCGAAACTTTCGATGAAGGTCGATTTTCCAACCCCCGGCGTGCCCGAGAGGCCAATGCGGAGGGCCTGACGGTTATGAGTCGAAAGCCGGTCCAGCAGGGCCGTTGCCATATCCCGGTGATCAGCGCGCCGGCTTTCCACAAGGGTAATTGCGCGGGCCAAAGCGCGCCGGTCGCCGTGCAGAATTTTGTCGCTTGTTTGGGTAATATCCATGCGCGCACCATGGGGGCGGTGCGCAACAATTGTCCAGTGGGAATGCCGGCCCTCTCTGGACGCCGGCCCCCGCTTTGGTGATAAACCGGGCATGACATTGCATCTGCCCATCGACGACGTTCTGCCCGAACTGATTGCTGCCCTGCGCCAGTCAGGTCGCGCCGTGTTGCAGGCACCGCCGGGCGCGGGCAAGACCACCCGTGTACCGCTGGCCATGCTGGACGCCGGATTGACCACGGGGCGCATTGTCATGCTGGAGCCGCGCCGTCTGGCCGCGCGTGCCGCCGCTGAACGCATGGCCGAAACCCTAGGTGAAAAGGTCGGGCAGCGCGTAGGCTATCGCATCCGGGGCGAGGCAAAGGTTGGCAAATCCACCCGCATCGAAGTGGTGACCGAGGGCATCCTGACCCGCATGCTGCAATCGGATCCCGACCTGCCCGGTGTTGGCGCGGTGATTTTTGATGAGTTTCACGAGCGTTCCCTGAACGCCGATCTGGGGCTGGCATTGTGCCTTGAGGTTGCCGGGGCCTTGCGGAACGACCTTATTCTTGTGGCCATGTCCGCCACGCTTGAGGCCGCGCCTGTGGCGGCCCTGATGCAGGCCCCGTTGATAACGTCGCACGGGCGCAGCTTTAGTGTTGAGACCCGCTGGCTGGAGCGGCCTTTGGGACCGAAGGCGCGGCGGGTCGAGGCGCTGGTCGAACTGGTGCTCCTGGCCGAACGCGAGACCCGCGATACCGGTGGAGGCCTGTTGGTGTTCCTGCCCGGAGAGGCAGAGATTCGCCGGGCCGAGGCCGCCCTTGCCCGCCAACTGCCCGACAATTGCGTTTTGCGCCCCCTATACGGTGCCCTGCCCTTTGCCGCCCAGCGCGCGGCGATTGCGCCGTTGGAAAAGCGGGGCGCGAAACGCAAGCTGGTGCTGGCCACGTCGATCGCCGAAACCTCGCTGACGATCGAGGATATCCGCGTGGTGGTGGATGCCGGACAGGCACGCCGCGCCCGGTTCGACCCCGGTTCCGGCATGTCGCGGCTGGTGACCGAACGCGTGACCCGCGCCGAGGCGACTCAGCGCGCCGGGCGGGCCGGACGGGTGGCGGACGGGGTGTGCTATCGGCTTTGGACCCGTGGCGAGGAAGGGGGTTTGCGCGCCTTTCCTCCGCCCGAGATCGAGGCGGCGGATCTGACCGGTCTGGCGCTGGAACTGGCGCTGTGGGGGGCCGCGCCGGATGATCTGGCGTTTCTCACGCCGCCGCCCGCCGGCACGATGGGCGAGGCGCGCGCGCTGTTGGCGATGCTGGGGGCGCTGGATCAAAGGGGGCGGATCACCGGGCATGGCCGGGTGCTGGCCGGGTTGCCTCTGCATCCGCGTCTGGCGCATATGCTTGCCACTGCCGGGCCGGAGGCCGCCCCCCTGGCCGCTTTGATGGCCGAACGTGATCCGCTGCGCGGTGCCCCGGTTGATCTGGCGCTGAGACTTGAGGCGCTGCGCGATCCCAAAGGCTTTGCCCGCACCCGGCCCTATGAGGTGAACCGGGGCGTGGTCGAGCGTATCCGCACCGAGGCCAAGCGCCTGCGCGGGCGGGTTCGCGATGTGCCCGATACGGCCCTTGACCCGGCGATGATGGCAGCGCTTGCCTATCCCGACCGGGTTGGACAGCATCGCAAGGGCGACGCGCCGCGCTTTGTTCTGTCGGGCGGCAAGGGGGCCGTACTGCGCGAGGGAGACGCGCTGGCGAATGCGCCGTTCATCGTGGCGATTGACCTTGACGGCGACCCGCGCGAGGCGCGTATCCGGCTGGCAGCACAGATCGGACTGGCCGACATCCGGGCGTTGTTTGACGATCAGGTCGGTTGGCAGGACGTTTGCGAATGGTCCCGGCGCGACCAAAGGGTCATTGCGCGACAGCAGGAACGGTTTGGCGCATTGGTGCTGGAGGATCGCATCTGGAAGGATGCCCCGCCCGAGGCCATTGCCCGCGCCATGCTGGACGGGATCCGGGAGTTGGGTCTGCGGCTGGAGGGCGCGGCGCATCGGTTGGCGGCGCGGGTTGAACTGGTGCGCGCCGATGGCGGTGATCTGCCGGATTTTTCGGATCAGGGGTTGATGGACAGGGCCGGGGACTGGCTGTTGCCGATGCTGACCGGCGTGCGCACGGCGCAGGACTGGAAGCGGTTTGATCTTTTGCCGGCGCTGCGCGGGGCGCTGAGTTGGCAGCAGACGCAGATGCTGGACCGACTGGCACCGCCCGCGTTTGTCACGCCTCTGGGGCGCAAGGTTGCGATCGAGTACGGGCCGGACGGGCCAGAGATTGCCGTACGGATTCAGGAAATGTTTGGTGTCACGCGACATCCGCTTAGCGCCGGTGTGCCGCTGAAGGTCACATTGTTGTCGCCTGCCCGGCGGCCGATCCAGGTGACGCGCGATCTGCCGGGGTTCTGGAGCGGGTCATATGGCGATGTACGCAAGGATATGCGGGCGCAATATCCCAAACATCCCTGGCCCGAAGACCCCGCACAGGCGGATCCAACGTTGCGGGCAAAGCGGCGAACCCCCTGAAAAACAAGGGTTTGATCGGCCATTTCGCGAATTTTGCCAAATTATTGGAAAATAATCGCGGTGATTCATGACCTGTTAACCGTACTGGGGCTAAACCTGTTTCTGCAAGCAGGCGGAGCCACGGATGACCGAAGACCCAATTTCTTCCACTCACCCCCCACTCCCACCCACCACGGAAGAAGATCGGTATGCGTGGCTTCGTCTGTTGCGTTCGCGAAAAGTTGGTGTAGCGACGTTTCACCGGCTGCTTGGCGAATATGGGTCAGCGCAGAACGCGCTGGCAGCGTTGCCTGAAGTGGCACGCAGCGCCGGGGTCGCGGGATATGAAATATGCCCGCCCGGTGTGATTGACGCCGAAATCAAGGCCGCAAAAGCCGCGCGAGCGCGGCTTTTGTGCCTTGGCGCTCCTGATTATCCTGAGTGGCTGGCGAAAATATCCGATGCACCGCCATTGTTGTGGGCAATTGGCAACGCGGCGCTTTTGGCGCGGCCGGTGATTGCCCTTGTTGGCGCGCGCAATGCTTCGTCGCTGGGCACCCGTATGGCCCGTGCGCTGGCGCATGATCTGGGTGCGCAGGGTTTTGTCATTGCCTCGGGGCTGGCGCGGGGCGTCGATACGGCGGCGCATCTGGCCTCTCTGAAAACCGGCACCATCGCCGTGATGGCCGGCGGGGTCGATGTGATATACCCGTCGGAAAACACCAATCTGGCGCAGGATATTGCCGGTCAGGGGGTCCGCATTTCCGAACAACCCATGCGCATGCCCCCGCAGGCGCGCCATTTTCCCAGCCGCAATCGCATAATCTCGGGGCTGGCGCAGGCGGTGGTGGTGGTCGAGGCTGCCGCGAGGTCCGGCAGCCTGATCACCGCGAGGGATGCGCTGGATCAGGGGCGCGATGTTTTGGCGGTGCCGGGCCATCCGTTTGATGCCCGTGCGGCAGGGTGTAACATGTTGATCCGGGACGGCGCACAACTGGTGCGCAACGCCGATGATGTGATCGCCGCCCTGCCCGTCCAGACAGGCATGGCGGGCGAACCTGCGCTTCAACCCGACCTGCTGGCGGATCTGCCGTCGTCGCCACCGCCGAAACGCAACCTGAAACAGACCGCCGAACTGCACCAGCAAATCCTTAAACGCCTGGGCCCCTCGCCGGTGGCCGAAGATCAGCTAATTCGCGACCTGGCCGCCCCGGCAGGTCATGTTGGTCCCGCGCTGACGGATCTGGAACTGGACGGCAAGATCGAACGCCGGTCCGGCGGGTTGCTGTCGCTGGCCAATTGATTGGTGCCGGACAGAATGCAGCCAATTTGGCGCGCACCTGGTTATTGCAGGCCGTTACAACCCTTCGCAAACCTCTGGAATCACCTCGCGCCAGACCGCGCAGATAGGCCCATAGGCGAACCAGACATCCTGGGCACCCAGCGACCATTCAACCGCCACCCAGGTCTGACCGGATTTGAAAAACAGCGCCTGCATCGCCACGCCATCCAAAGAGTCCGGGTCAAGCTCGCCCCGGTCATACCCGGGTGTTTTTGTCAGATCAATCTCGCCTCCACCCGGTCGCTGTGGGTAGACTGCGGCATAGGCCAGATTGCCGGACTGGCGCAGTTCCTCAACAACAAATTCAATCGGTGCCCCCAACATCCACATGGCATGCGGACGCAGCGCATCCATCAATGCCTTGCGGGTTGGTGTCCCCCGCGCCGGTTCCTGCCAGCCTTGCGGATACCCCGGACCTGCCGCCATCAGTGCCAGCACCAAAATTACAAAACGCATCGACCCCTCCTTGCCCGAAACGGGCCTTGTATCTGCACGACCATAGCGCACGGAAATCACACCGTTAACAGGGCAATCAGCAGGGCAAATAACCGCCCCAACAACTCGTGGATTGACAATCCCCTCTTGCACCCCACATCTAGCGCGGCCATAGAACGGTGCATATCCCGCAAGAGGTTACAAGTTAAATGCCTGTAGTTGTTGTAGAATCCCCAGCCAAAGCTAAAACCATCGAAAAGTATCTTGGGCCTGGCTTTACTGTTTTGGCCTCATATGGGCATGTACGCGACCTTCCGCCCAAGGACGGATCGGTCGATACCGACAATGATTTCGACATGAAATGGGAAATCGGATACGACAGCCGCAAACACGTCAAGGCCATTGCTGACGCGCTGGCGGACGACAACGAACTGATCCTCGCGACGGACCCCGACCGCGAGGGAGAGGCGATCAGCTGGCATCTGGAAGAGGCCCTGCGCAAGCGCCGTGTGATCAAGAAGGACACGCCGGTCAGCCGCGTGGTGTTCAACGCCATCACCAAATCCGCCGTCACCGAGGCGATGAAAGCCCCGCGCCAGGTCGATCAACCGCTGGTTGATGCCTATCTGGCCCGGCGAGCGCTGGATTATCTGGTTGGCTTCAATCTATCGCCGGTGCTGTGGCGCAAACTGCCCGGAGCCAAATCGGCGGGCCGGGTACAATCGGTCTGTCTGCGCCTTATCGTCGAGCGCGAGATGGAGATCGAAGCCTTCGATCCACGCGAATACTGGTCGGTCAAGGCGCTGCTGACCTCACCGCGCGGCCAGGAATATGAGGCAAGGCTGACCTCGCTGGCTGGCAAAAAACTCGACAAGTTCGATATCGAAAACAGCACGGCGGCGGAACTGGCCGTGCAGGCCATCACCTCGCGCGACCTGAAAGTACAATCGGTCGAGGCCAAACCGGCCAGCCGAAACCCCAGCGCGCCCTTCATGACCTCGACACTGCAACAAGAGGCATCGCGCAAATTCGGCATGGGCGCGCGCCAGACCATGAGCACGGCGCAGCGGCTTTATGAGGCCGGGCATATCACCTATATGCGAACCGATGGCATCGACATGGCCCCCGAGGCGGTCACCGCCGCGCGCGACGCGATCAAGGACAGGTATGGCGCACAATATGTGCCGTCCAGCCCGCGCATGTACAAAAACAAGGCCAAGAACGCGCAGGAAGCGCATGAATGCATCCGCCCGACAGAAATGACCCGCGACGCATCCGCGTTGAAACTGTCAGAGCCGGATCAGCGTAAACTGTATGACCTGATCTGGAAGCGCACGTTGGCCTGTCAGATGGAAAGTGCGCGGCTGGAGCGCACAATTGTCGATATCGGCAGCGCCGATGGTCAGGTTGGCCTGCGCGCCACCGGTCAGGTGGTTTTGTTCGACGGTTTCCTGCGGGTTTACGAGGAAGGCCGCGACGATACGGTCGTGGATGACGACGACAAGCGCCTGCCGCAGATCATGGCCGACGAGCCAGCCGAAAAGCGCAGCGTCACGCCGGAACAGCATTTCACCCAGCCCCCACCACGCTATACCGAGGCCACTTTGGTCAAGCGCATGGAGGAATTGGGCATCGGGCGCCCGTCGACCTATGCCAGTATCGTGACGACGATTCAGGACCGGGAATATGTGCGCAAGGACAAGAACCGCCTGATTCCCGAGGACAAGGGCCGGATTGTCACAATCTTTTTGCTGAACTTCTTTCGCCAGTATGTCGGCTATGAATTCACCGCCAACCTGGAAGGGCAATTGGACGATGTCAGTGCCGGGAACCGGGACTACAAGGCCGTTCTGGCCGGGTTCTGGAAGGATTTTTCCGCCGCGATTGCCGAAACGTCTGAATTGCGCATCACCCAGGTGCTGGACGTTCTGGATGACGCGCTGGCCCCGCAATTGTACCCCCCGCGCGAGGATGGCAGCGATCCGCGCATCTGCCCCAAATGCGGCGAGGGGCGTCTGCATCTGAAAACCTCGCGCACAGGCGGGTTTGTCGGTTGCGGCAATTACCCCGAATGCCGCTATACCCGCCCCATCGCCGGAGAGGGCGCAGATGGGGACGAACGCGTGTTGGGTGAAGATGCGGGCGACGAAATCTGGCTGAAGACCGGGCGTTTCGGCCCCTATGTCCAGCGCGGCGAACCCACGCCGGAAAACAAGAAACCGCCACGCGCTTCGCTTCCGCGGGGGTGGGACAAGGACGATATGGATCTGGGCAAGGCCCTGACCTTGCTTAGCCTGCCCCGTCAGGTGGGTGAGCATCCCGACGGCGGTATGGTCTCTTCTAACTTTGGTCGGTTCGGGCCTTATATCATGCACAAACTGCCGGATGCCGAGAAACCCGTTTATGCCAATCTCAAAGACCCCAACGACGTGTTTGAAATTGGCATGAACCGCGCGGTTGAACTTTTGGCCGAGAAACGGGCAAATCCGGGCGGACGCGGGCGGACCGCGGCCAAGCCATTGAAGGAGCTTGGCGAACATCCCGAAAGCGGCGGACCGGTCAATGTGATGGACGGGCGCTATGGCGCATATGTGAAGTGGGNAAAGNTCAACGCGACCCTGCCCAANGGGGTTGAGCCGGACGATGTGACCATGGATGTGGCCGTGCAGTTGATTNCCGAAAAAGCCGCCAAGAAGGGNGGGCGCAANAAGGCNGCGCCNAAGAANAAGGCGGCNGCGAAGAAGAAACCGGCGGCGAAAAAGGCCCCGGCCAAAACGCCNGCCAAGAAAACGGCCACAAAAACGCCCGCCGCGAAATAGGCAGGCGGGCGACTGCGCTGATTGGAACCACCCTGCCCGCCTGCGGATTTGTTGACTCTTATGCTGCGCAGCGGCAAAAGCATCACGACACCGGATTGGGAAGGGACCAGAAATGAAAAAAGTCTATGCCAATGCCACAGAGGCGCTCGACGGGCTTCTGAACGATGGCATGTTGATCGCGGCGGGCGGGTTTGGCCTGTGCGGTATCCCCGAATTGCTTTTGCAGGCCATCAAGGACGCGGGCACCAGGGATCTGACATTCGCGTCCAACAACGCCGGCGTCGATGATTTCGGCATCGGCATTCTGTTGCAGACCAAACAGGTCAAGAAGATGCTAAGTTCTTATGTGGGTGAAAACGCTGAATTCATGCGTCAGTACCTGTCAGGAGAGCTGGAACTGGAATTCAATCCGCAAGGTACGCTTGCCGAACGGATGCGCGCCGGCGGCTGTGGCATCCCTGGTTTCTACACCAAGACCGGCGTTGGCACGGTGATTGCCGATGGTAAGGAACATAAAGACTTCAACGGCGAGACCTATATTCTTGAGGAAGGCATTTTTGCCGATCTGAGTATCGTCAAGGCGTGGAAGGCCGATGAGACCGGAAATCTGGTGTTCCGCAAGACGGCGCGCAATTTCAACCCACCCGCCGCCATGTGCGGTAAGGTCTGCGTGGCCGAGGTCGAGGAAATCGTGCCGGTGGGGTCGCTTGACCCGGATGGAATTCACCTGCCCGGCATCTATGTGAACCGTCTGGTTCAGGGGCAGCACGAAAACCGTATCGAACAGCGCACCACGCGCCCGGCGGCTTGAAGGAGAACATATCATGTGGGATCGCAACCAAATGGCCGCCCGCGCGGCACAGGAACTGGAAGACGGCTGGTATGTGAACCTTGGCATCGGCATTCCGACGCTGGTTTCCAACCATATCCCCGAAGGCGTCGAAGTGACGTTGCAATCGGAAAACGGCATGCTGGGCATGGGACCGTTTCCGATCGAGGGCGAAGAGGATGCCGACCTGATCAATGCCGGCAAGCAGACCATAACCGAACTGCCCCAGACCGCCTATTTTGATAGCGCGCAAAGTTTCGGCATGATCCGGGGCGGCAAGATTGCCATGGCGATCCTTGGCGCGATGGAAGTGGCCGAGAATGGCGATCTCGCGAATTGGATGATCCCCGGCAAGCTGGTCAAAGGCATGGGCGGGGCGATGGATCTGGTGGCTGGCGTCGGTCGGGTGGTGGTGGTGATGGACCACACCAACAAGCACGGGGTCAGCAAAGTGCTGGGCGAATGCACGCTGCCGCTGACCGGCAAGGCTGTGGTTGATCGTATCATCACCAATCTGGGTGTTCTGGATGTGGTCGAGGGCGGTCTGAAGATCGTTGAAACCGCCGACGGTGTCACCGAGGATGAATTGCGCGCGGCGACCGAGGCCACCATCGTCTGAAAAATTGACCGCCGGGCAAGTCAACCTGCCCGGCGTTTTTTTGTATGGCCGTCAGTACGCTCAGTACAAAGCGACCGGATTGACGATCATCTGCACCGTGCCACGAATACGCGCCTGGCCCATCACAAACATGAATTCGTCTACGCCTTCATCCAGAAGCGGACCGGTGTTCATGGTTTCCAACAGATAGACCCCACTGTGTTGCAACAGGATGACGTGGCCGTAGAACACGCCGTCACCCTTGGCTGGTGGCACCGGATCGACACCCCAGGTGTCTGCTCCTACGGCCATCGGGTCCAGTGAGGCAAGATAACGCGCGCCTTCGTTGTTCAGCCCCGGTTCACCCGAAACCCACGCGGTTGGGTCGCTTTCCAGCTTTCCCTGGGTCCAGCCGGTGTGGAACAGGATGATGTCCCCCTTGCCCAGCGTCAGGCCCTGCGCGGCGGCGGCAGCCTTGATTTCAGCTTCGCCAAAATTTTCTCCGGCCTCCAGAACGTCCTTGCCGGCCAGCTTGGCCATATCCAGAATGACCGCGCGCCCGACAAGCGGTGGCACGTTATGCACGCCCAGCTTGGTCAGGCCGGTGATCGCGGAAATGTCCTCTTCTCTGTTGCAATTGTAATAATAGCCGTTTTCGCCCAGATGCCCGAGACCGTCGATCTGTGATCCGATGCCAACCCAGGTCTGAAGAATATCATCATTGTAATTGCCCGGATATCCAAACGCCGTCAGCTTTTTGCCGCCCTGCTGATTGGGCTGCACAACCTGTAGATTAAGGGACCGCGGCGAAAAGGCCGGGGTCTTGGAATCGATCACAATGCCCAGCGGCATGGATTTTCCCTGCTTTATCAACATCGCCGCCTTGAGCGTGTTTTCCGGCGTGACCAGGTTGGCTGAACCAATCTCGTCGTCCGCGCCCCATTTGGACGGGGTGCAATCGGCGGCCATTGCAATGGAACCGGCAATACTGAAAATGCAGGCCAGGCCCGCTTGTAAATTAATATTCAACGCTATTTCCTCCCAGTGAACCGGGCCCCATTTCTCCCGGCCCGAAGGTAGTAACTGTAACATGGAGAATCGCTTGTTCCTGACAACGTCTGTGAATCTACCACTTGGATTGGCGGAAATCCGCCCGTGTCAGCCGCCGAAACTGAACACGCAGCCATCGCTGATCAGCTCGGGAGGTGTCTTGCAAAGGCCCCGCGCCACCTGAAAGGCCGCCAGTACCTTTGGCACATAGTCGCGGGTTTCGGCATAGGGCGGCACGCCCTGATGGTTGCGAACAGACCCCTCGCCAGCATTATACCCGGCCAGAACCAGGATCGGATCGTTGTCAAATTCCTGCATCAGAAAATCGAGGTATTTGACCCCGCCTGAAATGTTGTCTTCCGGTACAAGCCGGTCAGACACGCCAAACCGCGTGGCCGTGGCTGGCATCAGCTGCATCAGACCCGACGCCCCTGCCCCGCTGACCGCGTCCGCCCTGCCTGCCGATTCCACCGATATCACCGCCAGCACCAGCGCTGGCGATACGTTGGTGCCAACGGTTGATTGCAGGATCGGAATGCCACGGGCACGGGCAATGTCCTGAAGGGCCTGAAGCCGCGGGGCGGAAATCTGCCCTGACCGGTTCAAAACCAGAAGCGCATCATCCAATCGCCCCGGCCCGGAGTTTTCCAGTTCAGGCGATACCCCCTCCCAGAACCAGGCGTAACGGCCCGGCGATGCGGGCGCGGTTTTGGCGGTGTCCGGGCTGGCATCCGGATTGGTGCCAGCAGGTTGGGGTTTTGCGGCCGGAATGGGCCTGGTCGGGTCTATCTGAACCGTAATGCGTTTATTCGATCCCGGCGCAGGTGGCTTTACCCGCTTGGCCTCGAACGGGGCGTAAGGGGTGGGCGGTCCGGCCATGGCCTGGTCAGACAGAATAATGACCAGCCCCAACAGGCCGGAGCTTATTACACGCAGGATCATTTGTTTGCCTCAAAGCATTTTTTGTTGCTCAGACTCACTGAAATTGGCTTGCGACGCCAGAAAAACACCAGCAAATCTGTCATTTTGGCCATAATTGACGCGCTTTTGCATCGCCCTATAAAGGCGCTCGTGGAAAGTGATGGATTTTTTTTATTTTTTTCAGTGCCTTACGAGAAAATTACTTAAAGATTAAAAATGGGCGACAAAATCCATTTTCGGCCCAATTCCTGCCATCCATGTCCAGCTATATAGCGCCATACCACGACGGACACGAACCGTACACGATTAGAAAAACGGTTTCCACGGACGACGGGGTTTAACTTAAACCTGATCCTTTGGAGGGACAAACAATGATCAAATTTATCAAAAACTTTCGCAATGACGAAGACGGTGCCGTAACAGTTGACTGGGTCGTTCTGACCGCTGCTGTTGTTGC
>JGI24025J20009_10001713_pt1 | contig 16337 bp, 19 predicted proteins | sample Cruoilmetagenom3_FD_20009 | JGI IMG/M metagenome (IMG submission 20009)
CACCACCCTCCATGCCATACCTGCCTCAAGCCTCAACCCGGTGAAGATGTTTGGTATTGCCAATGGTAGGATAACCGTGGTTAGAATCTTTCTATCCGATGCACCCAAGGTTCTCGCTGCTTTGATGACGTCTTCATCAACACCTTTAATGCCCGTAATCGTGTTGTATAGGACAGGAAAGAATGCACAGAGAAATATCAATGTGATCGGCAACATCTCATTTATTCCCACCCAGATCATCAAGAGCGGTGCCCAGCCAAGCGCAGGGATCGGATAGAGAAGGGTGAAGATCGGATTTAGTGACTTGTTTACGACCTCTTTGCATCCCATCCCGATTCCCATAACAATGCCCGCGGCAGAACCCAACAGAAATCCAGCCAATACCCTGAAGAGACTGCTCAGGAGACTGTTTAATAAAACACCACCAACCACTAAGCGATAAAACTCGCGGATCACAGCGGAGAATGATGGAAATATGTATGTTGGGAATATATTCAGTTGAGCGATGCCCTCCCATATCATCACGAATACGATGATCGGCAGTATTCCAACCAATACGTCCTTAACTTTCATACTCCCGCAAGAATCTCGTGTCAAGAATATCCTCGGCTTTGACCCCTTCATCAATATAATCCAATTTTGCCATGTAATCTATCATCTCCTGGACGGATTCTCTGTTGATCTCGGTCGTGTAATTCAGTCTATTCATCGATCTTTGGATTACCTCTGGGGTCGTATCCAGTACATCGGCGAGGATTATAGAGGTGTTATCTGGATTCTCGTTCACCCAGTTCGTTGCCTTTTGGGTGACTCTCACCAGCTTTTTCACCGTCTCTGGATCGTTCTCTATGAGGTCTGTCTTCACGACGAGGACGCTTCCCTGTATATCCGGCCACAGATCCTGACTTTTTATGAGCATATAAAAGCCTTTGGACTCGGCGATGGTTGCGTGGTGTTCTGGAAGAAAGCTTGCGTCCAATTGTCCAGTTTCAAGAGCAATAACCTGTTTTGATGGGACCATGCGCCGAATCTTGACATCTTTGAGGTTATATTCTTCGATCAGACGATTTAGGAGCAGATCCACCATTCCGCCCTCTCTCACGCAACCGATGATCTTACCATTTAGATCAGAGATCTTCGTAATCTCGGGATGGGCGACCAGACCATAACCGTACTTGTGGGTTCCGGCGACGATCTTTATCGGAACGCCTCTGGAGTACGCCAGTATGGCTGGAGAGAGGCAGAGATAGGCAACCTGAATATCCCCTCGGGATATGGCACTGGCAAGCCGCATTCCTGTGGCATAGCTCTCATAAGTGGTAAAATCGATCCCCTCATCTTCATACCATCCCTTCTCCTTTGCCACATAGGAAGATGCAGCATGGTCATTGAACTCAACTGCCATGCCGATATTGGTTTGTTTTTGCAGGTAACCAGCTGTAAAGACTGCCAAGACGAGTATTCCAGCTATAATGAGAAACACCAATATAGAACTAATCTTCACAGGAGATCATCTATCCATGCTGTCCATACCGATCTAAAATCGCGTTCGCGATCAGATCCGAAAGATATACCCCACCGTGATATCCCATGATCCCATATCGGTAGTATCCAATCCTGTCATACACAGGGAATCCACATCTGACGAATGCGATATTGTCTTCACCCGTAGGAATACTCCTCTTGCACATCGTGTGTCCAAAGAGAATATCTGCATCTTTCTCCCTTACCGTCCGATGAAGATCATACAGATCGTTTCCGTTCAGAATCTCGCCATCAGATATCTCTTTTGCCGCATTCATGAAAGCGTTGCTCGACGTACTGCTCGCCAAGACGACGACTTCCATCCCGAGCTCAGACGCAAATTCTGCAATCCCGAGTGCAATGTCTGGATCTGCAAATATCGCGGCCTTCTTCCCATAAGTGAGCTGATGCACATCTACCATTGCATCTATCAGTTTTCCGCGCTCTTTTTCGAGTTCATACGGAATCTCTTTCTCAGTAATATCACTTATAGCCTCAATGAATCGATCCGTCTTTGAAACCCCGATTGGACAGATCGCATCCGATCTCATTCCATACTTCCCTTTCAAGAATTTTGCGGCAGATCCCCCGGCGTGTTCACAGAGTGAGATGACGCCGCATGCGCCCGCACAATTCTCTACCTCCGCCACAGACGTTCCTCCGTTCGGAAATGATGGCTTTGGAAGGATTATCGGAGCATCGAATGTATCCGAGATATCACTTAGAATCGTATATGAAACACCGAGTAGGTCGAGCATCCCTTTTATCTCTCGAATATCACCTGGATTTATCATTCCTGGTATGATATTCAGCTTCTCGTCTGATTCATCAAATTCTTTCGAAAGATGCGTAACGAACGCCTTCAATGCATTATCATACCCCGTGATATGTGATCCAACATAGCTTGGCGTGTGGATCGTAACGATTGGAATCACATCTTTTTCTTCGACTTCCTCTATCTCATCAATGGTCTCTCTCACAATTCCCTCAACGTCATCGCCTATGGTCTCGGAGAGGCATGTTGTAATCACGCCTATGAGTTCTGGGTTTCTCCTTGAGATCACGTTCTTTATGGAGGCGATCAAGTTATCCCTTCCACCAAATACGGATGCACCTTCACCAAGAGCGGTCACCGCGATCTGCGCCGGCTCCCTGAAATGGCGGTTGAACATTCGCATCGGATATGCAGCACAGCCCTGCGATCCGTGGATGAGAGGAACTGCGGCGTGTATGCCCAACGTTGCGTGCATGGCACCGATCGGCTGACATATCTTTGAAGGATTAATCGTTACGCTTCGCATCTCTTCTCCTTATCATGCCCCACACCGGGGCGAATATAGACTTCTCTACATCTCTCGCGAAGTTCAAAAAACCGGAATAGACCGCATAGGGCCCCTTCTCATAGGAATGACCGTTTATGAAGGGAATACCGAGCTTGTATGCAAGATACTTCTCCTTCAATCCAGAGATGAATATATCAGGCTTCAATTCGGTCAGTATCTCTTCGAGCTCGATCGAGTTCGGGTTGTCTATGACGATTGTTCCATCTTTAACGCGCTCGCATATCTTCGCATAATCTTCTTCGTGGCCAAAAGTTGTTGCGGCAGCGATCGTCTCGATTCCTATCTCACGAAACATCTCCACCCAGTGCCACGCACGCGGAGCCCCCTGGTAGATAAAGATTCGTTTTCCCCTAAACTTCTCTCTATATTCTTCGATCTTCGGAGCCACCTTTGAGACCTCATCCGCTATTATCTCCTCTGCTTTCTCTTCCAATCCAAAAAATGCTGCTACATCCCTCAATGCATTGGAAGTCTGTTCTATCCCAAACAAAGATGCCCTTATGTACGGAATTCCATACTTCTCCTTAATCTGCTCGCAGATATACGGCGTGGATCGCTGGCAGTGCATCAAATTTAGTTTTGCTCTGTGTGCCTGTGCGATATCATCTATCGAGGAATTACCGGTGAATGCAGAGAGGATCCTTATTCCCATGCGCTCGAACAATGGCTCCATGAGCCAGAGATCTCCTTGAATGTTATAATCTCCGATGATGTTCATATCGTAATCCGTCGTATATTCCGGCTCTTTCGTTCCTACCACGCGTTCAAAGAGCGCGTCGTTCGCGATGTGATGGCCAAGAGATTGACTGCACCCTCTGAAACCTTCGCAGTTGAATCCAACGACCTTTATTCCGATCTCTTCCTCTGCTTGCTTGCAGACGGCTTCGATATCGTCTCCTATGAGCCCAATCGCACATGTTGCATATACGAAGACGCCTTTCGCCTCCGGAAACTCCTCGTGCGCCTCTATTATCGAATCGTAAAGCTTCTCCTCACCACCAAAGATGATGTTCTTCTCCTGCATATCCGTGGAGAAGCAATATTTCCGATGGAAGCTCGGATTATCGGATAGATTCTGACGGGTGCCACCGCCCCATGTCCAGTAAGAGCAGCCGATTGGACCGTGAACGAGATGGATTACATCCTTTATTGGACCACAGACGACGCCCAAACAACCTGCATACGTGCATCCGCGCTCCGTAAAGTCTCCAGGTGTCGTCTGAATATCGCAGAGCGGTAAGACCTCTTCTGTTGAATCCTTGATGTACGTGTGCTTCTTCCGCTCTGGAATCGACCTATCACAATTTAAAAGTGTCAGCGGCATTAAATTGCCTCCTCTCCAATCTCTCCCGTTCTTATTCTGACAGCATCTTCTATCGGACAGATAAATATCCTTCCATCACCGATCTCTCCAGTCCTATTCGTCTCCATAATTATCTTGACAAGCTCATCGACCCTTTCATCTGACAAGACCATTATCAGCATCCTCTTTGGAATATATCGCATACCACTTTCTTCCCCCTCCTCCGGGCTGATAGTGGCAGGAGGAGATATATGCAGCCCCTTCTGTTTACCTCTTCCGAAGACCACCTTCGCCGTGACCGATGGGAAGCCCACATCCGCAAGCGCCCTCTTCGTCTTTTGAATGGCATTCATCCTTATTATCGCAATCACTTCCTTCATCGATCTCAAACTCCCCGTCTGCCTGTTCTGATCGTGTATGCCTTCTCAACTTCTGTCACGAATATCTTTCCGTCTCCGAAACTTCCCGTCCTCGCACTCTCTCGAATCGTCTTTATTGCATCTTCACAATCCCCATCATCGACCACGAGCATCAACATCACCTTCGAAAGCTCATCATATCTCGTGGGCCCAATCTGAATCCCCTTCTGCTTTCCTCTACCGAAGACATCGATCTTCGTAAGCGCGATGAAACCTTCTTTCTCCAAACTATCGACGACCTCCTCCACCTTCTCCGGCCTGACGATCGCCCTCACCATCTTCATTCCATAACCCCATAATGAATCATCAATTTTTCAAGCTCTTCGTATTCAATAGGAGTTGGAATAGTAAAATCATCGTTCTCGATGATGTTTTTGGCCAACTTAAAATACTCCTTCGCTTGATTCGACTCCGGATCGTATTCGACGACCGTCTTCCTGTTTATCTCTGCCCGTTGAACAATCTGATCTCTCGGAATAAAATGGACCAGATGCGTTCCTATAGCATTCGAAAAAGCTTCTAAAAGCTCCTGCTCCTTCTCCACATTTCTCGAGTTGCATATCACACCGCCAAGACGGATTCCGCCGCGCTCTGCAAACTTGGTGATTGCTTTGGCGATATTATTTGCAGCGTAGAGCGCCATCAGCTCGCCAGACGCCACGAGGTATATCTCTTTCGCCTTCCCCTGTCGCATCGGCATCGCAAATCCACCACAGACGACGTCCCCAAGGACGTCGTAGAACACAAAGTCCAGATCGTCTGTATATGCTCCATTCTCCTCCAGTAGATTTATCGCCGTGATAATCCCTCTTCCCGCGCAGCCAACACCCGGTTCTGGCCCTCCGGCTTCTACGCACTTTATTCCGCCGAATCCAGTCTGCATTACATCTTCGAGCTTCACATTCTCCGCTCCAACTTCCCTCAGTGTGTCGAGTACCGTTCGCTGCCTCTTTCCACCCATCAGCATCCTCGTCGAATCTGCCTTTGGGTCGCATCCGATCTGCAGTATATGCTTGTCCATCGTTGAAAGCGACGCAGTCAGGTTCTGTGTGGTCGTCGATTTGCCGATTCCACCCTTTCCATATATCGCTATACGTCTCATATCTTCTCTCATATATTCGTCTCCTTCTTCATCTCCTCCATTAATTTCTCCTCATTCACTTCCCTCTGCCATTTTTTCACCACTTCTTCTCTGGCACCTCCATTCCATTGCTAAATCGGTCTCCATATAAATATATTTGAGAAATTCTCATAAAATTTGTGAGAACTTCATAAGATATTCTCTCAATTGAGATATCGAATCCAAGATCATATCTGACTTGATTTTGGACTTTTTCAATAAATCATCCCTATATTTTATCCCCTCTCATTCTACCCTAATTGAGAAGAAGTTGGACAACAGCTGCCATAGTAATTCTTTATAAACTTCTACCCTCTCCACAAACTCGCTCAGTATACTCGAAGGATCTATTCCCTCGTCGTTGAGCTCGCATCTATAATTCTCTATCCATTCCTCTAACATCTTTGGTGTTACCTCAAGGTGAAATTGAACTCCATAGGAATTTTTAAATCTGAATGCCTGATTGGAGCAAAGTTTAGATTCTGCCAGTTTAATCGCTCCTTTTGCTATATTAAAGGTATCCCCGTGCCACTGGAATACTGGGAATGCCACATCTTCTGTCAAATTTACCTCGAAATTTCCAATCTCTCTTTGTCGGTTCTTTCTGACCGGCGCATCAAGTGCTTTTGCCAAAAGTTGAGCACCCAAGCAAAACCCAAGATATGGTTTATTTTCGTAGACAAATTTAAAGATAGCATCATTTAGCCGAATTAAATAAGGATAACGATCCTCTTCATATACATTCATAGGACCGCCGAGGACTATTAGCACATCAAATTCATCCATATTTGGGAGATCTTCTCCCTCAGAGACCCCGTCAAAACGAATGCCCCGACCGGGAGTTGAACCCGGGTCTTTGGCTCCGCAAGCCAAAAGGATATCCATTACCCCACCGGGGCGCAAACTCTCATTTAAAGTTTGGCCGTCTTTTTTGGGCCCTTGCCGTGAATCCTTCCATTAAATCTTCAGTGCGACCGAATAGGATACTTTGACATATCCCTTCCATCTCCAAAGAAGTGTTCTTGTCCATATCCGCCCCCAAATCGATCATCTTCTTCGCCAGCCCCACCGCCACGGGAGAACAATTATCGATCATATAACGGGCAAGGTTTTTGGCAGAATTCATAAGTTCATCCGGTGCTACGACCTCGTTCGCCAGGTTTATTCTAAGCGCCTCCTCTGCCGTTATCATCTTACCGGTCATTATCAACTCTTTGGCCTTCACAATCCCTATCATCCGTGTGAGGCGAGTTGTTCCTCCTACGTCTGGAATGAGGCCCAATTGAACCTCAGGAATTCCAAATAGTGCGTCTTTGGTTGCTATTCTAAAATCAGCTGTTAAGGCAAGCTCCAATCCCATTCCAACAACATACCCATTGATCGCACAGATCACGGGTTTTTCCAGACACTCAATTTTGTTTAGATTGTAGTGTAGATCCGTGAGAAACTCTCTGAGCCACCTGAAGTTGTCCTCTCCAAGTTTTCCCATCATCAAATCGGGATAAGAAACGAAATCGATCCCCGCCGAGAATGTCTTTCCCTTTCCCGTTAAAATAACCGCCTTCACTTCGGGGTCTTCGGCAGCAGCAGAAAACACCGGCGGAAGTGCGTTCATGATCTCTGGATTTAAAGCGTTCCTCTTCTCGGGACGATTAAGAAATATGGTCATGATTCCATCTTCCTTCTCTGTGAGCACCACTTCGTTTTTCATGCGGTCTCTTTTAAAGAGGCTACCATATTAATATTTGGATTAAGTTCGTTCCGAAGTAAGCACAAATCTTCGATTTGTGATATGCAGACGAATCGGAGATTTTCACACGCCAAAAATCTAAAGGATTTTTGAGCAAATAGATAACTATAAGTAATATAAAGGTATAAAAATAAGCATAAAAGGGAAAATAAAATAGATAAAGAGGGGGTGAAAAAAAATGCAGATATTGGAATGCTTAAAACCGATCTTTCCGGTAATCATGCCGATGCTCTCGGATACAATGGTTGAAATGGGGTTTAAATAACTCGCTAAATTCATATTTACTACATCAGTTTTGAGATAGCCTCTTCGCTTGATGTGGGTCCTGGCACCTCTTCAATCTATAGGCGACAAAATTTCCCCTTTTTTATATTTTATTTTATTAACCTCCAATATTGTTGGCTTCGAGATCTTCATAAATTGTAGTGGGTGGTATCGATCCATTAAGGTATTTACATCTCAAGTTATCGAGCAATAACGGGGAAATATCTTCTATAACCTCTTTTCTACGATATATCGATCAAAGATTATATATTGGGTATGTGAAACAAGTTAGCAGGAATACTCATATATGTGTGAGCAATTGCAGAACGAGGTTACAATGTGAAGATAAGAGCAAAGAGACTTTTTACGATAGCCATCGCGATAAGTGTGATAACGACGGCGGCCATCTTGGTCTTAACGGTTAATCAAGAGACGATCGATTCTTTTAGCAAAATAAAGCCACAATACCTCTTTCTGGCGATTGCAATTCAAGTTTTTACCTGGTTTATCTGGGGGTTGCGCATTAAATTAATGGGAAAGGCCACCGGCGAAGAGATCAGCTTATCTGGTGGCATCTCCACCGTATTACCCAGTTTATTTGCCGCGTGCATAACCCCCTCCAACGCCGGAGGAGAACCAGTCAGGGTTTATCTGCTGAACAAAAAAGGATTTTCCGTGGGAGATGCAACGGCGGTTGTGGTGGGAGAGCGCATCTTGGATCTAATATTCTTTATGATCGCGGTACCCATTAGCTTGCTCCTATTTGGGAAGATGATAGAGAACGACATCATGACCACAGTACTTGCCGGCATAGGTTTTCTCTTCATCATCGGGTTTCTAACCATCTTATATGGCATGATAAAACCAGAAAGAGTAAAAAAAGTATTTCGCCGTTTCGTAAAATCTGAACGGACCATAAATAAGATAAATACTGAGATCGACCATTTTCATGACGGTCTGTGGGGATTCGTCAGAGATGGGAAATCTGGGCTGATCTTGAGTTTTGGGTGTACGGTCGTTCTTAGGCTGTCCGAGCTCACCGTACCATTGTTAATCTTATTGGGTCTGGGCGTGAATGTGAAACCCATTTGGGCATTATGTATAGCAGCACAGGTCATAGTCCTGATAATTATGGCGATGCCACTCACACCTGGAAGTACCGGGGTTGCAGAGGTCAGTATGCTTTCTTTATACAGCATATTCATTGGATCGTCTATATTGGGCGTTTTTGTGGTGATATTCAGGTGTATGACGTATTATACGACTCTGCTCGCGGGTGGCTTTGCAGGTTTAAAGGTTCTGAAAGATATGGGTTGGAGCAACATTTGAGGGAAGAATAAAGATGATAGAGCCTTTAGATTGGGTGGTGATAGGTGTATATCTCGCCATACTACTATGGCTGGGGTTTTATTTAGCAAAGGGACAAAAAAGCGAGAAAGACTACTTCTTGGGCGGGAGAAATATACCCTCGTGGGCGATTGCGATGTCGACGACGGCCACCCAATGTGGTGCCATAAGTATGATGAGTATTCCTGCCTTTGTGGCACTCGCGTCAGGCGGGGGGCTGAAGTGGCTGCAACTCGAACTCGCCGTTCCTTTGGCCGTCATCTTGGTTATGTCCCTAATAATTCCCACCCTCTACCGTTCAAAGATAACCACGGCTTATGAATATCTGGAGAGACGGTTTAGTCCAGCCACAAGAAGTTTAATAAGCTTTATGTTCTTGCTTAGCAGAGGCCTTGGCAACCGGGTGTGCGATATATGCCCCCTCATTTCTGTTATCTACAATCACCGGTTTTTCTATAGTCTATATGATCCTCCTGATGAGCGCCGTCACCATGATATATACAGCTGTGGGAGGGATAAAGGCGAGCATCTATACCGATGTACTTCAATTCATCTTACTCTCTGGCTCTGTGCTCATACTCATCGCTGTTCTCTTTGACCACGCCGGATTTAGTTCTATCGTTGCGAGCATACCTAAAGGAAGAGCTTTAGGAGTTGATTTTATCCATACGGGATTTGATGGTTACGATTATGCCTTTTTGCCGGCGATTATAGGCGGTATCTTCTTCTATTCTTCTTACTACGGTCTTGATCAGTCACAGATTCAAAGGGTTCTAACCTCAAAGTCCGTGGATGCCTCACGAAGCGCCCTTTTTCTAAACTGTTTCTTAAGGTATCCTTTAATGTTGGGGTACTGCATTCTCGGCATATTTTTGAGAGGGTTCCTGTCAGGCGAGCAATCGCTCTTGCAGGCGGTGGTGATAGGGAATAATCCGGATGCCCTACTTCCGCTCTTCATCTCGATGTATCTACCCGCCGGTTTGAGAGGGTTGATTATCGTGGGAATTCTTGCCGGGGCAATGAGCACCCTGGATTCTTCCTACAATTCTTTGAGCGCGGCGACGATGAACGACTTTTATACGAAGTATATAAAGAAAGAACCGACCGCCAAAGAATACCTCCTGTGGTCGAGGTTAACTACGCTCGGATGGGCCATCTTCTGTATGATCTTTGCATTCTTTGCGGGCAGATTGGCAGAGACGATAATAGTTGGAGTAAATAAGATAGGTGCCGTCTTTTACGGCCCCATATTGGGTGCTTTTTTACTCGGCATTCTGACCAAAAGAGCAAGGGGTTATGGAGTTATAGCAGGTGTTCTTGCCGGGGTCGTCTTCAACGCATACCTCTGGTTTTATCAACCCCAGATCTCCTGGTTGTGGTGGAGCGCCATCGGATTTCTCGTTACTTTCTCACTCGGTTATTCTTTGAGCCTGACTGGCAAGATTCAAGGTGAGTATAAGGTGGTGAAGAGTAGAGATAAGAGATGGAGTTCAAAATATACCGTTCTATTGCTATACTTCGTTGTCATCGTTTTGATAAGCTACCTCTTCAATCTATTCTTGTTCTCTTAATTTTTGAAACGGTTACGTTGCACAAGAAAGTTATTTATCTTTTAGGAGATAAAGATGGGAGCGATATTGAGAATCGGTATATTCTTTCACGGACCAAAGATCTTTGATGCGGGTTTTGCAGAAAGGGTGATTGAATCCTTAAAGGATCTCGGAGAGGTTCAAACAGCCATAAATGGAACGATGGGGATAACGGCGTGTTTTGACTCTTTTTTGGAAAAGGAGGTGCAAATAGAAGAATGCAAGTCATCCGTCTGCCTATCAAAACTTTCAGAGAAGAACGATCTCTTGGTCGTAGTAACGTATTCGAAGAGCCCGGAAAGTGGATATGCATATTGTTGGCACGTGATAAAGAGGGCAAACGTCCTTGATAAGCCTGTGATCCAGATAGAACTCTCAGAGATGACATTGATTCCATGGACAAAAAATTCGGGTGAGATAGCTAAATCTTTCGCAAAAGAACTTTCTTTAAACGTTAAAAATCCGCCTGACTTCGGAAAAGTTTTGTGGAGGGAAGGAGAAAAGATATTTAGAAAGGTGCTGGCAGTTTCTCCGGGGGATTATCTCTTGATAAACGGTATGACTGCAGGAAAGGCGATCTCTAAAGATGTGACGATCGTTGGGCTGGCTTCAGCAAAGGGAAAGATCGTTGAGGTGAGGGGTGTAGCTCTAAAGGATGAAGCCTCAAGAAAGCTCGATGATATGAAGATAGATGTAAGAGAGGCTAAATTAGATACAACAAAATGTTTGAGGGATTACAAAGAGGCGAGGGTTTTAAAGGTAAAGGAGGAAGTAGAAGGAGCGGGCATGGCATTCGTCGATCACGCCGGATACGATGTATATAAAATTATCAAAGGATGCGAAGGCGTGGTCAGCGTTGGAGATGATACAACTACGGTAGTCTCTGATATCGCGTTCAGATTTGATGTGCCGGTGATAGGCATTGTGGATAACGATCGTGATAGAATCCTCCCGACCGTTCACGTGCACAAAAGATCGGAGCTATTCATCGTCGAAGAAGATGACGAGGCAGGAGAGAAAATTTTTGATGAGATATTTAAAAGGAAGAAGAAGATAGACATTCCATTCGATGATATAAAAGAAAAGATTGCCGAGATCGTTGAAGACGTCTTAATCGAGCGCGTTTCGATGGATCTGGCTGATTTTTGAAAGAGAGGAATATTCATGATAAGGAACTTAGGAAAAAGAAGACCCAGGATTGCAAAATCGGCTTTTGTCAGCGAAGCGGCTTATGTGGTTGGAGGCGTAGAGATCGGTGAGAACTCCAGTGTTTGGCCAGGAGCTGTGATAAGGGCAGATTTCAACCCGGTGAAGATCGGTAAGAATACCCATATCGAGGACAATGTTGTACTTCACGGAGGTTTTACACCGATGACGATCGGAGATAATGTAATAATTGGACACTCTGCAACGGTTCACGCCGAGAAGGTTGGAGCTAACGTATTGATCGGTATGGGTGCCACCGTCTTGCATAATGTTGAGATCGGCGATCGCTGTATCATCGCCGGAGGTGCGGTCGTTCTTGATGGCATGAAAATTCCAAGCGAATCTTTCGTTGCCGGCGTTCCAGCACAGATTAAAGGGAAAGTTTCACAAAAACAGTCGGTATGGATCGATGAATCGGCCATCTCAGTTTACGCCGAGCTGGCAAAGGAATATAAGGATGACAAGTTGTAGATCTTTTAGTGAAGGGTTATTATTCTCAGCATAAAAGAAGTTTTGCAGGTAAAATTTAGATATCTGCCATTAGGCACGAACCTTTTATGTTATTCTATAAGCTGTTTATCTGCATGTACTTCCCCCAAATAAGATAGTTCTTCCCCTTTTTCTTTAAGGGTATACCTAAATAATTCGTAAAATCCGCACATATACCCTTTAATAACCATTTCTTCATCATACGCTGTTTCTTCTATAAAACTTCATAAAGAAGTCTTTAGGCAATGCAACCTTAACAAAGATTCCATATTTTGCTGTTGTTGGAGCTTCTGCCCAAATACTTTCGAGTGTATCTGTCGATCTAATGCTTACAATTTCCGTTGAATCAATTATATCTGACTTGAAAGTGGAAATTTCTCTGCTAATCTCCCAGTCTAAATTTATCTCTCTACCAAACTTTTGTTTTGCAAACTTCTTAAATGCGATCTCTCCTATTTTGCCAATAAATGTATCCTTTTTTAAGAAAAGTATCATAGGAAACCAGTCACCACAAACTCACCTACAGGTTCACCGTTGCCCCAGTAGTCCGTGTGGGTCACGCAGTGCTTTCCAATAGAGGTATAATTCCTAATCAAGGTAGGCTTTGAGGGCCATAGGAGATCTAATCCCGGAAGGTCTCACCTTTGGGTGCTGAAACTTTGGCGCATCATGTGGGGGATGCCAATAACTAAGATAGTGAGATGGTATCTAAAGTTTATAACCCAATATACCTCAACAATTTTCTCCTCTCTTCATATTCTTTCATATCTTGGAAAAGCAAAAAGAGTTTAAAGATCCTTGTGTATCTCTATTCGATTTCTTCAGCTGTAATCCTCTACTGCCTCGCTTCAGCCCGTAATCTAAGCAATTCCCTCATCACCTCTTGACCCTCAGCACTGTATCTATCGGGGATTATGGTTCGTATGAGAATGATGCCCACGTCGCTCGGCGAATATACCATCTCGTCACCCTGTCTCTCATAGGAGACCCCTCTTCTCACCAGCGTGATGTTAAGTTCGGTTAGCCCCTTTGATTTGGCATCCAGGTCGTTAATCACCAAGAAGTTATCTGTGTTGTGAGCGTAAAAGGAAATTGACCAGTAAGGGGCTATCTCAACGGGCACCGACAGGTGAATGTGAAGTGGCTTCTCCGATACATCATATCTGCAGAATTGTATGAAGTGGTCGGGGCAAGTCATAACTACCACATCCCCCTGTGTTGGAACCCCCTCGACAACCGGTTCATCAACGGCCCCGCGAATCACTCTACGGGTAAACTGGTTAACCGATACACCACTGGGTTCAAGGATATCATCCGACATTTCATCTGTGATTACGTAGGGCAGGGCCCATATAGATATAGTGTTAAAGGAAAAGGCTAAGATAAGCGTCAGCGAGACCCAAAAGGTCCACCTTTTCCAGGTTTTGTCCAATTTTTGCCTCATCTTATTCCTCCCTGATAATATAGGGCAGTTGGATCGTATCGGGGTGTTTAAGCACTTCTGGATCAGGGTTATATAAGCGGAGCGTTAGACAAAGTATGCCCTCTCTCTTACCGCTCGTGGAATTTTTATCGCCCAAAGGGAGCCAATTACCCTCTTGAGGTTTTGATGAGAGCCTGATGGTCCATGTAGTTCCATTTTTACCATCGTTATATAGTATGTTGGTCTTCGAATATGAGTATCTGTTCTTCTCGTTTGGTATCAGGTACAGATCTTTGTATACGGTTATACTCCACCAGCGAGCCGGTAGGTCTTTACCTTCAATCGTATAATTGTAATTATAATCTAGATTCATCCCATCGGAGTCCGTCGTTGCCACGTAGTAGATTACTTCCGACTTCTCAAGCGCCCATAAACCGTATATAGATACCCTTGCCCTCTGATAGATGCTACCTTCTTCGCTTCCCGCCTCAAGGCTGGTCGCCCATGGTCCATTTTTTATCCCGCTCTCCTCGTACCTCTGGGGGTTGATAGTACACCATAATCCTCCCAACGCAAGGATGAAAGCGATTCCCACCGAGATGAGGGTTTTAAATACGGTTCGCATAAACCCCTTCCTATAGTCGGCTGATTTCTATATGTCGGCAGCGATCATCTTCTTCTAACTCTTTTTTTATATTCTCAGACATGCCGCACAAGTAGATCTTCAATGCATCAGATGACACTAGCGATTTAGGCTTGATATACTCCTCCATAATAAGAACCCTTAAAAATTATATATAACCTTTGTGCATTAATAAATTTGTTATCATTTAGGCGAGCAATTTTGCATAAATCTTAAATATCCTCCTTACCTTAAAATAAATCATTTTTTCGCCTTTATACCAGTTACCCCCCTTTTCTCAAAGTCAAATAGAACCTCTTTCTCCTCACCATCTTGCACGATAAGTTTCCTCTCTTCGATTATCTTACCAATTCTTTTTGCATCGAGTAGATGGTCCTTAAAAACAGCTATCACTTCCTCTGTATCCTTCTTTTTACAGGTCACCACAAACCCCATTCCAGGATACATCTTGAGCCATTTTTCCATCTGCATCATTGGCGGTATAGGTATATCGCCCAGATCTACGATCGCCCCGACCCCACTAACCTCAAGGAGCATACCGAGTGTTCCAAGCATTCCCGGATTACTCAAATCTTTCCCCGCCGTCAGTAGTTTTCTTTTCCCCAATATCTTCATAGAGTCCATCTGTCTCTTCAACGTCTCACTATCTCTCGGTGTGACACTATCCCAGCACAGGTTACATGTGGGGTAAATTCTGCCATTCAAATCCACGCCCACAACAACATCTTCGCCGACGTTTGCTGTGTGGCTATAGATCACAGAATCTTTCTCTGCTTTTCCTACGATGGTGACACCCAACGAATTGTATGAAGTAGCTGGATGCAGGTGCCCTCCGACGATGGGTACGTTGAACTTCTTTATCGCGTCCCGCATGCCTTTTAAGGCTTCCATACAAAATTCTTTGGACTTCATTGAGAGAATGTTCACCATTGCAAGGGGAGTTCCTCCCATCGCACAGATGTCGTGAATGTTTACGAGTATGGAACAATAGCCCGCCCAATATGGGTCGGCGTCTATCATCTTTTCCCATATACCATCCGCCGACATGAGAAGGACGTCATCCCCGAAATCGAGGACTGCGGCGTCTTCCCCGAAAGAAGCTATCACAAAATCCTCTTTCTCTTCGAATCCTTCTACGATGGGACCTATATCACTCTTCCTCTTGACGCCGTCAAATTCTCTTATCTCATATAGCAGATCTTTTAGATTCATTTGAAAATCTCCGATTTTCAATTGTGCAAATCTTCGATTTGCACTCATCGTCGATCTCTCTTTTTAAAAACCGTTAAATATAAATTTTGTTCATCCTCATCTCATATTGGATGATTATGGACTGGACAGAAAAATATAGGCCAAAAACTGCAAAAGAGATCGTCGGAAACACGAAAGCAGCAGAGGGTTTTAAGAGATGGATAAAAGATTTTGAAGGCGGGAGAGTCAAAAAAGCATCAATTCTATATGGTCCTCCAGGAGTCGGAAAAACATCTTGTGTCTATGCGATTGCAGGAGAAGAAGAGCATAAATACGATGTAATCGAGCTAAACGCAAGCGATCAAAGAACATACAAAGTTATCAAGAGGATGGCGGGTTCTACCTCAAAAACTTCTTCTTTGGAGGGTAAAAAAAAGATAATACTCTTGGATGAGGCAGATAATTTGCATGGAAACGCTGATAGAGGTGGAGCCAAGGCAATAGGGGAGATAATAATGGGAACAAGGCACCCCGTCGTATTGGTGGCTAATGACCTCTCTAAAATTCCTACAGGTGTTAAGAATCGGTGCAAGAAGATAAAATTTGAACAGATAAAAAAATCTTCCATCTCAAAAGTTCTAATAGATATATGTGAAAGAGAGAATATCACGTTTGATGAGGACGCAATAGAGGGAATTTCGGAGAAAAATAGGGATTTAAGAGCCG
>JGI24025J20009_10001716_pt1 | contig 16320 bp, 16 predicted proteins | sample Cruoilmetagenom3_FD_20009 | JGI IMG/M metagenome (IMG submission 20009)
ATCCTTTCAAAAAAAGAGGGAAAAGGGCTGCCCATTAAGGCAGCCGAAAAGATCAGCGCAATTCGCCACGCATAAGGGCTTCAACGCGATTCAAATAGTCGCGGCTTTCGGCTCCCCAGAATTCGCGAGATGAAATCGCGGCGGGATGCGCCTCCGCCTCCTCACGGGTCATTGAGAAATCCACCAGCTCGTAAATACGACAAGGCAAAAACACATCAACCCCGCGCCCTGCCCCGGCACGGTCATGGCTAAAGAACCAAAACCGCCCCTTGGTAGTTTCGTCGGTCGGCTTGAATCGCTCCCACATCAATGGGCTATCCAACCCGCCGGAATAGGAAACGCCACCATACCGGCCAATGGAAAAGCTGCCGCCCTTTGTAGTTTGCATACCGTCGCCAGTATCATTGCAAAACCGCTTCAATCTTCCATCTGGCAAGCGCAGGAAATCCCCAACGCGCGGCTTTCCCGTGCGCGCATTCCAGTTGGTTATAATTTCGGCGGCAATTAGCTGGTTTTCATCATCAAGGTGACTGTTATCTTCGGGAACTTCAACCAAACCAACGGTGATAAAATGTCTTCTTATTGCGATCTGGCACCCATGCTCGGAAGGGTGGGAGTAGGAAACACGCGGCCCATCAGCTCCTGAAAGCCTATAGCGCCATTGATCGCCCTGCCCACCTACATACCAGTATTCACAACCTACCGGAATTCCAAACGCCCCAGGAACGGACATTGTGGTCACACCTTCGTCGTTTGTGTTTGTTTCAAGTCCTTTAAAAATATCAACAATAGCCATTTACGGCACTCCTTACAGTCAAGTTTTAAGCGAAGCGCTTTAGCGCGCTCGTCTCTAAAACCTGACCCACTGGCGAAGTGCCGGAGGTAGCAACTGCAAGGAAAATTGATGGGGAATAGGTGCGGCCCGCAGCTAGGCGAGGACACGGCCCCGTCTATTTTCCTTGCGGGCGCGAGAACCAGCGGTTCTTAGCAACACCCGTAGCGGTGTTCGGCTCAGCCGAACCCCAAGGGCTGATCAGAAGGAAACCTTTGTCCCTGACCCAAGTGAAGCAACTTTCCGAGTGTCCACTGGTCAACTGCCCCCACATCGCGACCGGACTCTCCAACTACTTACCTGCGAAGCTGGTTTAACCAGCCATACCGGTCGATATTAGTGCAAGAGCTTGGAGGTAGTGGTCACATCGGCGAAGGTAGCTGTAAATTTTGCAAACCAGTTTGTGTTTCAATCAGACCGGAAACAAATAGTTTCGACAGAGCCAAATACCTGGACGGCCGCGCTCATAAGTCCTTGGGAAAGGTGAGTTTCTATGTAGCGCGCCAAAAAGCTGCTTTCTGCCGCAAGCTCCAGCCTGCCATCGGCAAAGCCCACAAAGCGTAATCGGGCAAACCAGTTTTGAAATATGCTTTCATCCTGTGTTCGCAAAATTGAACACATTTCACCCCATTGCCCCATTGGTTCCGGCGTAGTTTTGGGGTGAGGTCCCTGCCCTGCCCCGCTGCCGAAATTGATCTTGACCACTTTGGCTGGGTAAAGCTCGGCCATCCGCTCTACGAAATCCGGTCCGACCGAGGGCCAGCTTTCCTGTGTTGCTGTCGATACTCTGTGAAAATCAATCGCGTAGGTTGCCACCCTGCCCCGCGCCGCTGGCGTTTTTACACTGAGCCAGCCTAAATCTCGCAGCTTAGACGTTTCACGCTTTACCGTACGCTCATTCACCGCCCAGAGACGCGCAATTTCTCGCTGGCCCATGCTCAGTTCATTAAGTCGCCAGTTATACCGTGCAGTGATCAACACCATCAGCCGCAAAGCCAGCCGTTGCAGGCCTTTATCCTGCGCCAAGGCAAAGGTCCCGAGGGCCGTAAGAATATCATATTTTTGTGTCGACGCCTTGCGCCCAACCGCTTTGCCTGCCAGCATTTCAATGCCCTCGTTTGCCGTTCGGAGTTATCCCCGTATTTGATTCGGCCCTGCTACCCGAATTTAATCGGTTTTACCGCCAAACACAACGCCTTTGGCGGCAATGAGCTATTTAACGTCCAGTTTGACGATTCTGTCAATTGCTAATACCGAATGCATCATCTCTTTTACCTCAATAAATTAGATATAAAAGGTATATAGGGTAAAGGGGGACATTCAAGGTGTCCCCCTAATGGGCAAAAATGTCACCCCAACATCTAGTGTACTGCCATATATGTCCCCCTATATTCTGATTTTCCGGGGCCTTCAAAAACCTTCCCCGCGGGGAAGGTCTGCAACTTTACACCAAAATTCCTTTTGCAATTTTGGAAAATAGCGCGTAATTGTATAAAAAATAAAAAATAGCGTCCTATAAAGAGCGGGAATCACGATGTACACTTTCGAAGACCTTAGTAGCATGCAGGCGCAGTCCCTCAAAATGCAAAGCTGGATCCGCCGTCAAACCTTCTCGCCCGAGATGGAAAAGACCTTGCGCCGATTTAGCAGCTGGGAGGTTTCAGAACTGATCTTCCGCATCAATCAGTCAACCTTCCGAGGCCGTTTAGCGGCAGACCCTACTCTGCCCACGGGCGAGGTTCTAGACGAGGGCCGCCAGCGTTGGTTCAGCCTTGACGAGATCAACGAGCTGCGCCGCCGCATGAAGGTCAACCGCAAATCCCTCATGCCGCCTCGCCCGGCTGGCAAGCGCGCCATCCGCGCCGCCGTTGCCAATTTCAAAGGCGGGGCCGGCAAATCCACTGTCGCCCTGCATTATGCCCACGCCGCCGCGCTGGATGGCTACCGCGTCCTCTGCGTAGACTTTGACCCCCAAGCCACCCTCTCCCACTCCATGGGTCAATCTGACGTGGCTGAAGACTACACCGTCTGGGGCATCATGGCGCGTGATCTTGTGCGCGAAACCGATCGGATGAACGCCGCCCCGCAGGCGGCTGAAAGCGGCACCGCCCTGCCCCTGCGCCGCCTCCCCGCCTCAATACGCGACCTCGGCCTTGGCGAGCTCCGAGTGGCTGACTTCATCAAGCCCACCAGCTGGCCCACCATTGACCTCGTCCCCTCCTGTGCCAACGCGGCCTTTGTCGAGTTCGCCTCCGCCCAGTACCGCCACCTCAATCCTGACTGGTCCTTCTTCGCCGCCGTCTCCCGCTACCTGGACCAAATCGCTGATGACGCCTATGACCTGATCATTTTTGATTGCCCCCCCGCCATCGGNTACCAGTCCATGAACGCNGTTTTTGCGGCCGATATGCTCTACATCCCCTCCGGCCCCGGCTATTGGGAATATGACAGCACCACCAGTTTTATCGGCCAGCTAGCCGAAGCGCTGGAGGATCTCGCGGCCTTTGAGGGCGCCCTCCCGAACGGTCGAATAACCCTCCCGAAAGCTTTCTACGATATAAGGTTTCTGCTCACGCGCTACGAGCCGGGCAACGAGCTACACCGCGCCATGTTTGGTGCGTTCAAGAAGGTATTTGGAGATAACGTGGCCCAGCACCCCATTGAAATGACCCGCGCGGTTGAGCAATCGGGCCGCTTTCTAAGCTCGGTATACGAGATTGATTATCGTGATATGACCCGTGAAACATGGCGCCGCGCCCGCGCCACATTCGATCAGGGCTACGCCGAGTTCAGGGAATCGCTCCTGAAAGCTTGGGACCAAATGGAGGCTGACCAATGAGCAAGAAGCGCCGCATATTTGATATAGATATGCCCGACGAGAGTGACGGAACCTTCCCCGCGGGGAAGGCTCCTGAGCTCGAAACCAAAAGCCTGCGCCGCGGCCCGATGGCCACAGCCATAGGCGAAAACGCCGAGGCTCTTAAGGCACGTCGGGAGATCGAAGCTGAAATCCGTGCCGAAAATGATACACTAGCCGCCGAACACGTGCGGCTCAAAAAACAAGGCCTGATCGTTGACCTGGTGCCGCTCGGGATGATTGATACCAACAAGCTTATTCGAGATCGCCATAGCGAGCCGGATATGGAACTTGCCGAGCTGATGGATTCGATTAAGGCCATTGGCCTCAGTAATCCAATCAAGGTTGAGCAGGTTGGCGAGCGCTATGAGCTGGTGCAGGGCATGCGGCGGCTTTCGGCTTACCGTGCGCTGGCCGAAGCCGATGAGCGCTTTGCCAGCATCCCTGCGAGCCTTGTGGCACAGGGAGAGGAGCTGGAAGCGCTCTATCGTCGGATGGTTGACGAAAACCTCGTACGAAAGGATATTTCCTTTGCTGAAATGGCTGACCTTGCCATCGCCTATGCGGCGGACCCTGGTACGGCGTGTGAGCAGCCAGAAAAGGCTGTGGCTATCCTTTATAAATCCGCCAGCTACACCAAGCGCAGCTATATCCGCACGTTTATTCCGCTGATGGATCGGCTTGGTGACGCGTTAGATCACGCGGCCTATATTCCGCGTAGCCTTGGGCTCGCGCTTGCTAAGCGCATGGATGAAGTTGAAGGAATTCCGGCGGCTATTAAGACGGAGCTGAAAGGCTGGGACAACCGCTCGGTGCCGGATGAGCTAGATGTGCTGCGCAAATTCGCCGGGGTGGGTGAGTCCGAAACCTTCCCGGTGGCGAAGGCGTCAAAGCCGCAGGAACCGCGCAAAGCCAAGACGACCTTTCAACTGGTGCGGCCTGAAGGGGCAGCAAAATGCACGGCCTCGAACGGGCGGCTAGAGGTGCGGCTACCGCTTGATTTTTCAGCGGTCGAGCGGCGCAAGCTAGAGGCCGCCGTACAAGGGCTGTTGGACCAGCTAGCCTAACCGAGGGCTAACTCCAGCGCCAAAACCTTCCCCGCGGGGAAGGTTGCAGAGAATAAAATCGTTTTCCCCTCATATAGAGCTATTATTTGAGGGGAAAACGCGCTACATTCCCCTCATGACAGAAATTTGGCAAACATCCGGCTGGCCGCGCTTCACCTATGATGAGGCCTTGGCCGCGCCGTTGCTCTTGGAAATTGCTACGCGGCAAGGCGAGCTTTTGGGGTTGCAAGCGGGGCTGGGTTCTGTCGAGCGGGAGGAGATTCTGTTGCAAGCGATGACGCGTGAGGCGGTGCATTCCTTTGGGATTGAAGGCGTAAAGCTGGACCCAGCCGAGGTAGAGGCCTCGGTGGTGGCGTCGATGAAAGCGCGGAGCCTGGAGGCGGTCACGCGGCGTTCGGATGCGGTGGCCGCGCTGATGTTGGATGCCCGCAGTGGCGGCACGCTAACGGCGGCGCGGCTGTGTGAATGGCACCGCATGCTGTTTCATGGTCTGGAGATAGAAGATCTCGGTGCGTGGCGCAGCTTTGATTTGGTGATCGCCAAGTCAGCGCGGGCTGATCGCGACGAGGTGCTTTATAAGCCGCTGCCGCATCAGCGTGTGGGCGATGAAATGGCGGTGTTTCTGGAGTGGCTGGGAAAGGATGCGTCGCCTTTGCCCATACGGGCGGCGATTGCACATTTGTGGTTTGAAAGCATCCATCCGTTTTCGGATGGTAACGGGCGCATTGGGCGGGCCATTATTGAGCTGGTGTTCTCACAAGACGCGGCGCTGCCGTTTAGCCTGTCGCGCCAGATTGAGGCCGAGAAAAAGGCCTATTACGGCGCGCTGCAAGCGGGCAGGGTGGTTGAGGCTGGCCAAATAAATGCCACAGCGTTTGTGCAATGGTTTCTGGGTGCGGTGCTTACGGCGGGGAAGGTTGCCGCGGATGAGGTGCGGTTTTTGGTGCAACGGAACCGGTATTTTATGGAGTATCGCGGTATGAGTGCGCGCCAAGAAGCGGTGCTGCGGCACCTGTTTGCAATGGGGGCAGCGCGGGTGGCGTTGGGAGTCTCGGCCAAAGCCTATGGCAAAATTTCCGGTGTGTCAGCTGCCACAGCCACGCGTGATCTGGTGGCACTGGAAGGGCAGGGGGCCTTGCGGCGCTCGGAAGAGGGCGGGCGCTCAACGCGGTATTTCTTTACCCTATAGGATCGATCGCGGGCATTTAACCTTGTATATCTTCCACATCATGTAACCTTTGCAAGGTTATGAGGGTTATATATATACAAATATGCTTTGTTCCCGCGTGTGGAATGTGAGGATAGAGCACCATGTTCAACAGTTTTCAAGCGTGTTGAACATATTAACCCAGCAAGTCCGTCGCGGGGTTATCTTTCAGCTCTACATCATCGTAATATTTTTGCGCCTGCGCCACCGAGCGATGCAGGCTCAGGCGCATGGCGGCCTGAATGGGCGTTCCTTTCAGGGCGGCTTCGGTGAGGAAGCCGGAGCGCAACCCGTGGGGGGAGGCAAAGCTTTCGTCATATCCGGCCTTGACCAGCAACCGCTTAAGGATTTGCCGGATGGCATCGGGGTGCAGGGAGCGGCCCAGCACAGTGCCGGATTTGGAGATCGGACGAAACAGCGGGCCTTTGGTAAGCTGGGCGACGTGCAGCCAGTCTTTTAGAGCCCGTGCTGCACGCCCCTTGAGCAACAACTTTGGGGTTTTGCCTTTCGCGGTGGTTTTGGTTTCAAGCAGGCGGATATGAACGAGGTCATCTTCAATGGTGATATCCTCCACATGCAAGCCGGTGATCTCGGAGCGCCGCCGTCCACCGGAGGCCCAGCCAAGCATTAGAATGGCGCGGTCACGGGTGCCGCGCAGGCTGGATGGGCAGGCCTTAAGCAGGGCTTCCAGTACGTCCAATGTGATTGGATTAGCAGATTTCGGAGTAGGGGGCCTTGCTGCCGCGCGGCGGACTTTGGCGCGGGCCTGACGGAGCAGCGGGGCTTCGAACGGCGAGGTGAGGTTGCGCATTCGGTGAAAGGCCCGCCAACTTGCAATGCGCCGATCAAGCGTGGCGGGGGCGGGGCATTTTAGGGTTTTGCGCAGGCCTTTGGAGATGAGCGTTTCTGCGGTGGCGCGGGCGGCGTCCAGCGCTTCAAGATCACGAGAATGATCAAGGATGAAGCGCAGGGCGATCTCCTCAGACTCTGGCCAGATCAGCGCTTCGCCTTTCCAGGCCTCGATATAGATCAGGTCACGCTCATAGGCCCGCAGCGTATTCTCTGGCGTGCCGCGGGTGTAGAGGTCGAGCAGCGCTTGCTCGTCTTGCACAGACAGGTTAGGGGCTTTGATGAGCTGGGTCATAGAGTGATTTCTACGTGTTTTCAGCTTCAAAATCAATAGACGTGATAACTGTACCTTATCAAGTATAATGTTACTCGGAAAAAGGTGCTTGGGTGGCGCGCATAAACATGCAATAATGCGCGTTATGAAATTATGGTTCAATAATCATGACTGATGATGACGACCTTTGGTTTCTGCCGGGGCCGCCGATTGATGAAGCGCCGACGGATCCGCCGTGGGAGCAGGCGGACCGGCAAGCGATCTTTGATCCGCGCGATTGGCGGCGCGCTGAGGCCGCGCAGGGCAGGGCGTTGGCGCGGGCGGCAGCGGCCTTTGCACGGCTCGATGCGCGCATGACCGGGGGGGTTGCCAAGCGCTTGGCACTGGCGGAGGTTTCGGCGTTGCTCTGGGCGCAGGGCGATTGGGTGCCAGCTGATAAAATCGCGCTTTACGGTTTGCTGCGGGAGTCGTCGTTAAAGGATGCGCGGGGGCTTTCCAGAGCCGATTGGGCTGTGCGGCGGATGTTGGGGGCAGGGTTGCCCGATGATCTGGCCGCGTTCCTTGGGCGGCGGCGCGCTGAATTTGACGGGCTGGAAAACCTTGGCCGACATCCGGTCGGGGTTGAGTTTGATGGCTTGGAGGGGGACTGGCAGGCTGCCCGGCACGGGCTGGAAGACACCCATCCGATCACGCAAGCGGCGGGGCTGTTTGCGGCGTGGCGGGCCTTTGGATTGTCTGAACCCGGCGCGGCGGTGGAGGCTGGCGTGGCGGCGATGAAGATCGGTGCCGTTGAGGGCAGGGCATTGTCGTTTTTACCTATGGCAAGTGGCGGGCCCATAGGGCAGGGCGGTGCGGTGGCCGACCGGCTGGCGCGTTGGTATGCGGCGGTGGAAAATGCCTGCCTACAGGCCGAAATGCAGCATGCGCAGCTTAACACTTGGGCCAAGCGGGCAAGGCAGGCATCGGCGGGGTTGTCGGGCAAAACACCAGCGCTCTTGATCGAAGCACTTCAAGCCACGCCCGCCCTTTCGGCAGGTATGGTGGCGCGTACGTGTAGCTGCGATAAAGCCACCGCACGGCGCAATCTTAATCGCTTTGCCAAGCTTGGCTCGATCAGGGAGATTACAGGGCAGGGGCGGTATAAGGTGTGGTCAGCGGCTTTGGGGGTATCGTCAAGTTGACGGCCGTCCATCTGCCTTCTAAGCATCCAACATAGTTCTGTTTCAAGCAATTCGCGGCCCTCGCTGGATAATTGTATCCAATCAATCGGATGTTATGCCTGACGACAAGTTTGCAACAGAACCCCAGCAATCCCCTAGAAACCTTCAAGAACAAGCCGAAATCGGTGGTGAGCGCTTGCAGGAAGCGTTTGAAGGTACCTACCGACGAGTAATAGCATTTCGCCAATCATTGACGGCCAGTACTTCAAATCTTAGAAATTTCAAAACTGGCGGCAAACGGATCATCTTAGCTCACGAACAATGTGCAGAGAAACGCCGCAGTGCGTTGAAAAGCACTTGCTCGGTCACTCCAAGCGGGAAATAGCTGGATGGTAAGGCGTAATTGATCAGGCTACGCTCAGCCGATGAGTGATCAATTACGCACCTCTGGTCGCCGTTATCGTACAAACAAGGAATTGGGCAGCTAGAGGCTTGTGGCGAATGCCTTCTCGGGCAATTGCGGTGCAGTGCCCTGCTATGTAAAATGTGAGCTTGATTTAGAGTGAAGGGCAATTGGCGCCACCTGTATCGCGTCAGTGCATCTCTGACCCCTTCTTGCCAAAATTGTGGTGTGCGCTTCGGTCCCATTGGCTTTTTGCACATAATGCGCGATTTAAGGAGCGGCACAATTCCGAGATAGATCCATGCCACCACCTCAGATCCTCTCAACAAAATGACCGAGCTTGGCCGCGCTAAGTTCGGGGCTGTCGCTTGACTTGAAGTACGGGTAAGGGAAAACTCAACCCAACCGACGACTCGTGCAACAAGGCCACAACGACATGACCTTTGTTCGCGGCGACAAAGGTTGGCGCGTCGTTGATTTGCTCTGGCTGGATCATGCTTTTGATGTCGTTTCAATTGAAAGCTAGCGAAAGCACGTTTTGCTCGCCCTGCAAAAGAGTCGTGAGATCCAGCAGAAAAAAACCTAGAGCTTTACCCCTGCAGCCTTCAACGCGTCTTTGAGCATCTTTGACAAGTCTCTTTTTGCCATGTCCGTGATCCAAACCTTGTTTTGTTTTCTGATTTTCTCAGTAGACTTTTGGTGTGAAATTACCTTGGGCTTAAGTGCTTTATGGGCTTTGACCACCCGATTAGCGCCGCCGGGCAGTGATTGATATTTGAGAATGATCGCCAATGCGGTCGCGTGATACGGCATGTCAACCAACTCTGGTAAGCTCAGCAGCCTTATGGCGATATTTATGCCCGATCGAGTAGCAGCCTCAACACCGCTGTATGTCTTAATATGNCGGTCGGTAACATTGTTCACGGCTTGGCAATAATGAATTCGTTCTTCAAGGGCTTTGTCATAGGCTTTGAGCGTTCTCAGGTAGTTTTTTCGATCGCGTTCGGCCTCTTTGCTATTTTCCCCCTTTCTCATGCAGGTCTTGAACCATCGGACCCAAGCGGTACCAGTGAAAGAGGGCACCTCCGGAAATTTTGCGCTGGCTATATCGTTGGCTTGTTTTTCGATACTTTTCATCGTCGCCAAGAGTTTTTGTACGTCTTTGTCGCCAATCCCTACGATTGCCTTGAGCGCGTTTTCGTCGTCAGGGTTTGCGGTGACCGTCTTCAAACATGTCGAGGCGCTATCCTTAAAAGTTTTTGCATGGCTATAAATCTTTTGACCGTTTCCAATCAAATCATGGCCTTTTTGTAGGTTTTTCATGCCGGTCATGAAATCACTTGCGCTCATTTTAAATTTCTCCTCGAAGTAGATCAGTAATATTCGAAAACAATGCCAAACCGGTTGACTGTGTGGATTGCCGGAAACCCGGATTTTCCTTGTGGAACATTCCTTTTTCCACGTAGCTGACGGTTTTTTGTAGTGTCACACATGTAGCGGCGTCGGAGCGGTCAGAACCGCAATCTGGCACCGCCATAGCCGTTCCATTCCTGTTTTATCAGCTTGCCCTGATCAACGCCGAGCCAAATGTCGAGAAAAACTTTCTGACCCTTAGAACCCTTGAGCTTCTTTAGCGGAATTGGGATATATGCGTGTAGTTTCCCGGAGGTCAGAGGTTTAGGTTGGTAAACAGGGCGGAAGATCTTAAATTTGGTCGGGTCTAAGCCCGTCGGATCTGGCGGCAGCTTCTCTGCGTTGTAGATCTTCTTAAACTGACCCGCCACGGCACCCAAAACAACCTTATCGCTCTTTGGCAGATGCTTCTTGACCTGTTTTGCGAGAAACTTTTCGGGCCCAGTGTCTAACACCTCCTGCGTGACTGATTTTGCAATGGCGTCGCCAAAGCTTTTGGCCTGTTTCTTAAGCACCTTCTGGGCATCTTTCTCAGCTTTCTGTATCAGCATCTGAAGGATAAGGGCTGGATCCATTCCAAATATCGACATGTTCAAAATCTCCATTGAAAAATTTGTGGATTATAGAAAAAATGGCTCTTTTCATTAATTTTGACGTTTGCTCCCAACACGAATTAAAAAGGCCTTGTTATTGATCAATTGCAGCTCGAAACACGCCCTCGCCGAGTATCTTCAGTCCGGTACTGTCCACAACCAGATGGACAGGCGGACCATTGCCGAGCCTTGGCTTTGTGAGCAAATACCAGACCATTGCCTTTGCCTCGGAATCTCGGCCCAACGAAGAGTGTTGAACTTGTGTCGCATCTGCTGCATCCTTACCAAAACAAACCGTCTCAGCATTGGCGGATGGCGTAGTTAAGCAACAAAGCCATAGCACGCTCGAACCGGACAAAAATTGGCAATAGCCGCCCGTTCCTTAAAGCAAAAACAAGTCGTCAAGAAACAATGCTGCGCTTTCATCGGCGCCTTCTTGATCCCAGACGGGGAGCGGGTCACTGGGCGGTTGAGGCGGCCGTTTAATTTCTATCCAATCAAAATCACGGTCGGGCGCCTCATCTACGTTATCACCATCGATAAACACAAATTCGTCGTGCAAATAGGTCGGCTTGATCTCTGTATAATCGATAGTCAAAATAGGCGTCGTTGGCAGGGGGTCGGTATTTGCTTCGGATCCTGAAGTATCAAACGACGGAACATAAAGGTCTTTAAATTCATATTTAGGCATTTTCTAGTCTCCAAATTCTTAAAAAATTGATCTCTCCAGCGGTCATTCCAATGGAAAATACCAAAGGCGACTTGGCGCGCGTGAGAATAATAGTCGCGGTAATGCGACCTTAATAAAACATTGGAATGGAATCCTGACCAAGTTCAGACGGAGTTCTAACTACCCGGAGCGCAGCGCCTAAATCAGTAGCGTGGTCACGCTTTTGCTCATGCCAAATGCGGCAGCACGCTTTTTGGCCAATTGCGCGTGGTCTGCCGCCTTTTCAACGTCGTTTAATTCGGTCCAAAGTCGGGCAGCGACCGTGTGGATGCGCGGTGTGAAAAACATATCTCCGGCTTTTTCGGCGCAGCTAAGAGCGTGCTCGGCGGATATAATGCCTTCTTTAAAACGGCCTGCGGTTAGCAAAGTCTCGGCTTTCAAGCCGTACCAATTGGCCAGTTGAATACCTGCTCCGGTCGCCTCAAACACGGTAATGCCTTCGTTTAAAGCCTCAAAAGCCGCCTGCATTTGACCCAACTGACCCAAAGCCCAGCCACGCATTGCCAATCCAGTGCCAAGCCAAAAGGCAAAATCATGTTCGCGGCTGAGCAAGATCGCCCGATCTGCATAGTCTAGGCAGGGTTCGACCTGGCCCATAAACATGAGAGGTTCCGAGCAAAGCGCAAAGTGGATGGCCTCGGCAAAGGGATTTTTATGGATATGGGCAAGGCTAGTTGAGACATCTAAAAAGCGTTTGGTTTCGAGCATGTCCCCTATCAGGCTATTGGTCCAGCACGCATAGGCCGAACAGGCAACGGCGGCGTTCTGAGCCGGCAACGTGGCAGGAGGGGTGTCAGCTATTGCCTGCAAACCCGCCGTCAAATGTGTGAGCGCCTCGTCCAAGCTCCCCTTATGTACCAGAACCTCGCCTATGCTAGCGTGGGCTTGCAGGCTGAGGGCTGGGTTTTTCGCCACTTTGGCCGTGTCAAGCAAGTCTTGCGCATGGCTAAGCGCTTGCGAGAGGTTGCCACTGACCCATGCATGTATCCACAACCCCACCAATATCCGAATGTTAGCCTTGGGGTCGCCCACCGTTTCGTTCAGGTTGCGTGCACGGGAATAAGCCTCGCCAGCATTTTTGGCCCCAAACCCTTCTGTCGAGGCAAGTCCAGAGGCGAGGTGGAGTTGTAGGTCAAGTTCGCAGTTCGGCGCGTCAACTTTACCCCCAGAGAATAAGACCAACCCTTTTTGGGCAAAGACAATCCTTTCGCGGTGAGCGAAGCGCTGAACGGCGGCGCGGCAGGCCTTCAACCAATAGGCTGACGCACGATCTGCTTGGCCCGCCTCTTGATGATGCCATGCAAGAGTTTCGGGGCGTGGCGTCCAATTGGGCGCGTCACTGTCAAGATACGCAGCTATATTGCCGTGCAATTTCTGGCGTTCCTTGTGGGCAAGCATCGCATAGGCTGTGTCGTTAATAAGCATGTGGCGAAAGCTGTAGTGCTTAGGTTCAGTTAGAATAAACCCCAGCAATCGAAGCCGCGCCGCCGTGGCCTCCACGACATCGGCGCTTTGGTCTAACAGATGCATGACCAGTCCAGCGCGTGCGGCAGGCCCGATGACGGCTAGAACGTATAAGAACGCCCGCGCAGCGGGATCCAGTGCACTGATGCGCGCAGAGATCACAGCCTGAACCGTTTCCGGCAGTTCGCCAGAAGGATCACCGCCATTTTGCAACGCGAGGGCAAGTTCTTCGATGAAAAACGGATTACCTGCGGCGCGGCGCACAAGATTGTCCGCCACTTGGCCATGGACCTTGGTCCGACTAATGTTATCGTGTAAAAGCTTTAAGCCATCTTTGTGCCCTAGCGGAGACAGCTGGATTACCGTTTCGGACATTGGCGGGTCCATCGAGGGCCGTGTGGTCATCATCAATAAAAGCCGTGTGCCATCGGCTTTCTGGACCATCGCATCAAGGTAGTCACGCGAAGTTGTATCAAGCCAATGGATATCTTCAAAGACCAAAACCAAAGGCTTGTCGGCACAAAGTTTGGCGAGCATGCGATTGACCAAAGCATAGCTTTGCTGCTTGCGCTGATGTTCGAACAAAGGGATCAGAGCCGCCGCGGGGTTTATGATTTCACCCAAAAGTTCGGCGTGTAGCGCGCCGTCTACATCCGTTCGAATCGTGCCCCGTGGCGCTTGAGAAAACAGCGTCTGATACATCTCACGAATAGGGGCGAGAGGCGAGTTGCTGAGCCCCGGTAAGCATTGCAGCTTCACCGAGTGGTAAAGGCGCGTGTCCAGCGCTGACAGAAATTCGCTCAATAAACGGGTTTTGCCGATGCCCGCAGGACCAGACAATACAATGCTCTTCCCATTTCCCGCGGCCAGCGTTTCAAGGCTATCGTGAAGAAAGGCCATTTCCGCGCTTCTCCCAACGAATTGGGTAGGCTTTTTGTGTGGGCGCGCGGGCACCCCAGCCCTCATGTTATTGACCGTAGTTAGTTTGAACCCATGGCTGCACGCAATGCATGACACCTCATCCCTCAATTGGTGTTGGGTGCTCGCACTCAGGAAAATATCGCAGGGCTGGCCTGTATTCGCAAGCTCAACAGCACCGCGTTCGATGTCGCTGGGCCGCCGCCAGCTAGTGTCTTCTACGCCGCCAGATAGATCAACAGCTCCGTGGTCTATCGCGATGATCGGGCAAATATCGTCGTAGCTTTTTGCTGCATCAATCAGCGCCACGGCACAATGAACGGCTCGTCGTGCGGCGTCTTCGTAATGCGATGCCAGACCAAAGGAAGCGGTAAATCCATCAAGGGTCATGCGTAATGCCTCTCCCTGATGGGCCTCGACAATTACGTGTGCGCGGTCGAGAAGTTTCTCCATCACCTGGCCATCACTATCCGCCTCAGCGTTAAACCGCAAACACAGTACGCCCACTAAACGCTGTTCTTGCAGGACCAAAGACGGTTTGGAGTCTGCAGGTTGAGGGTCTTGCGTATTGACCACCAAGTCAGCGACGAACCGAAAACCCAAGCCGTGATAGGTGCGGATGACCACTTTTCCGTCGCAACGCGTGGCCTTTCGCAGCAAGCTGATTGCCTTTTGCAAAGCCGCCTCGGTAACTTGCGGCGACCAGAACGCGTCCAACAGTTCAGACTTTGTCACCATCCGGTCGGAATGCATAATCAGGTAGTGCAAAACATCAAAGGGCTTGGGGGGGAGAGATACCAACACCCCTTGGTCGCGCAACTCGCGATAGTCCGGGTCCAAAACAAATGTTAAAAATTTAAAGGTCATAGCTATGATTAAAACGGTGTGGGCCATTTTCTGGGCGTGGATAGATTAAGTAGTTCATAAGCCCAGACTACGCACAATTGGTTCTGTTGCAAAGTTTTGATTGCGGATTGTGCCTGTCACCGAAACTAGAGTTTCATGTGTTAAACAAACATGGATAGCGAGACCACCGCATGATATCTTTCAAAGGCAACCAATTTCCACAAAGCGTCATTTTATTCACAGTTTACTTCTATTTGCGGCATTCATTCTCCTACCGTGATCTTGAGGAAATCCTGGCCGAGCGCGGTGTTATAGTGGATCATGCGGTTCTGATGGGATGGACGTCCCCGGATAGTCGCTAATGTGGCATACTGGGTTTGTTTCATCATTATCAGGAGATTTGTTATGAGCAATGTTTGTATGATTGGCATAGATTTGGCGAAGAACGTTTTCCAGGTTCACGGATGTGATCAGTTTGGAACGGTGGTTTTGCGCAAGAAGCTTCGCCGCGAGGGAGTGATTGCGTATCTCGCGAAACAACCGATCTGTACGGTCGCCATGGAAGCCTGTGCAGGGAGCCACTTCTGGGGCCGAGAGATTGGCAAACTTGGCTTTGAAGTACGGTTAATTCCACCCGCCTATGTCAAGCCGTTCGTGAAGCGCCAGAAGAATGATGCGGCAGATGCCGAGGCGATATGCGAAGCGGCTTTGCGACCGACTATGAGGTTTGTTGCGGTAAAGAGTAAGGAAAGCCAGGCCGCAGCCATTGTGTTCAGAACCCGCGATCTTTTGGTGCGTCAGCGCACCCAGACCATCAATGCTTTGCGCGGTCATCTTGCTGAATTCGGGATTGTTGTTGCGCAGGGTCCGGCTCATGTGGGTAAACTGGTTACGGCCGTGGCGGATCAAACCAACAAATTGCCAGACTTGGCGCGTCCAATTCTTGGTGTTCTCATTGAAACGATGGAAGCATTGAATACGCGCATAGCCGTTCTGAATGTCGAAATCACACGCCGTTCCAAGGAAGATGATGTGGCACGTCGATTAATGACCATTCCGGGGATCGGGCCCCTTATAGCCACCGCACTGCCTGCGCTGGCCCCGGCGGCAAACTCCTTCAAGCGTGGTCGAGATTTTGCTGCATGGCTGGGGCTCACGCCATTACAACACTCTACAGGTGGCAAACAAAAGCTTGGGCGAACCTCGAAAATGGGCGAAAGAACGTTGCGTCGTCTCTTAATTATTGGCGCCAGTGCTGTTGTCCGGTGGGCCGCTCGAAAAGGGGCCGTGCCAGGCTCCTGGCTTGAGAGTATGCTCAAACGCAAACCAATTATGCTGGTAACGGTGGCGCTTGCCAATAAGACTGCACGTATCGCCTGGGCATTAATGGCAAAGGGAGGTGTTTATCAGGCTCCGGTTGCAGTGGCATAAGTTTTGCTGCGGCACTGAGTCTGACAGAGATGTAGGAAGGTCAAACGGAAAGTAAGGCGAAACAGTCGATCAGACGGGGTTAGGAAAACCAGATTGCGACAACGTGCCTTTGAGCACGCAGTTCTGAATTGGACCTGATCCACGAACTCCCATACGGGCCGGTGGCATGTAAAAGCCACATTAGAGGCCGGATACATGTCAGCACACGACTACACGCAATACAAACCAAAGATTCTTCTTGCATTGAAGGGGACGTCCATACATGTCGCAAAGTTT
>JGI24025J20009_10001718_pt1 | contig 16314 bp, 17 predicted proteins | sample Cruoilmetagenom3_FD_20009 | JGI IMG/M metagenome (IMG submission 20009)
CTTTGGTCATATCATCGAGATCAAGGAAGATGATGGCGATCACGGTGCCACCGCTGGCACATGGTCCATTCTGGTGAAATGCGGCGATCCGTCGATTGCCGAGATCGGCGCGCAATGGAACCCGGAAACCAGTGAAAACGGTTGGTTCGGCTCGCCTGACAATTGCACGTTTGACGCCGATGGCCGTCTGTGGATTTCCACCGACCAGGGCAGCAAATGGGGTAAAACCGGCAAGTCAGACGGGCTTTACGGGCTTGAAACCGAAGGCGAGCTGCGCGGCCAGTCCCGCCTGTTCTTCCGCTGCCCGGTAGGCGGCGAATTGTGCGGACCGTACTTTACCCCAGACAGCGAGACGCTGTTTCTGGCCGTCCAGCACCCCGGCACCGACGGCACCAAAGCCCTGAAGGGGTTCGAACGCGCATCAACCTTTGCAGATCCGGCCACCCGCTGGCCCGACTTCGACCCGGCCATGCCGCCGCGCCCCTCGGTGGTTGTGGTCACCAAAAAGGGCGGCGGCAAAATCGCCGTCTGACTGGCTGAACACCCTGGCCCGGGCCGCCAAAGCAGCCCGGGGCAGCGCCCTATTCAGCACAGCCTGCAATCGCCTTGCCCATGTCACGCAGCAGGTCGACATATAACCCCGGCCCCGGCTCAAACTGGCTGCCAATCGGGTCCAAGGTGATGATCTTGATATCCCGGCTTTCAATGGCTGCTTCCAACAATCCGGGATCAAACTGCGGCTCGGCAAAGGCGCAGGTCACCCCTTTGTCGGCCAGAGTCGCGCGCAATTGTGCCAGATGCGCCGGGCCCGGATCTGACGCGTCACTCAGGCTGACCGACCCGACCGAAACCAGACCAAACCGTGCCTCAAAATACTGAAAGGCATCATGCAACGTGGCAATCGGCTTGCCCTGCATTCCTGCCAGCACCGCTGTCAAATCGGCCTGCAACTGTTCCAGTTCCACCTGCCCTGCCTGCGCATTGGCGTGATAGAGATCTGCATTGTCCGGATCAATGCGCGCCAGATGGTCGGCAATCACCGCCAGCCAGGCAACCGCATTTTCCGGGTCCAGCCAGACGTGCGGATCAATCCCATCATGATCATGGCCGCCCTCATGCCCGTGCCCGTCCCCGTCCCCGTCATGATCCCCGTCATGATCCCCGTCACCGCCCATGTCGCGAAACGGCAAAACCTGCGTCCCCGGTGCCTCTAGCAATTCCAACTGATCCGCATCAGAGGCCAGTGTCGCCATCGGTTTGGCCAGCCAGGGCGTCAGTTCCGGCCCAATCCAGACCACCAGATCCGCCCGTTGCAGATTGCGCGCCTGCGACGGGCGCAGGGCATAGCCGTGCGGTGATGCCCCCGGCGAAACGATCAGGTCAGGCGTCCCAACCCCCGACATCACCATGCCCACCAGCGAATGTACCGGGGCGATATCCGTGGCCACGCGCGGCGCCTCTGCGTGGGCAGCAGGGGCCAGCAGCATCGCCACCAGCAGAAAACGAAAGAAGGACATCAGCAACCTATCTGTTATGTTATAACAATCAATGCCCCTTGATAGATGCGATGTTATAACATATCAACCCCAAATCACCACCACAGACCCATAACGGACCCCGCCCATGTCGACCATCGGATTTGACCCGCACAACCACGCCACCTGCATCGCCAGCGCCCTGCGCGAGGCCGAACAGCGTTGTGCGGCGCAGAAACTGCAGTTCACCCCGGCGCGCCGTCGGGTGCTGGAAATCCTGCTGGAAAAACACCGCGCGCTGGGGGCCTATGAAATCCTGGACGTGCTGGCCGCTGATGGCCTTGGCTCGCAGCCGCCCGTGGTCTACCGCGCGCTGGACTTTCTGGTGCAACACGGGCTGGCCCACCGAATCGAACGGATGAACGCCTATACCGCCTGCGCCCATCCCGATCACGACCACGTCCCGGCCTTTCTAATCTGCCGCAATTGCAAAGCCGTGGCCGAAGCCGAAACCGAACTGGCCCAGGGACGGCTGGGTGCGGCCGCCCGCGCCACCAGCTTTACCATCGAACGTATCGTGGTCGAGGCCGAAGGCCTGTGCCCCATCTGCGCCGAGTCCCCCGCATGACCTCCCCGCTGATTGCCGCACGCAACCTGAACATCCGTCTGGACGGCCATATGGTGCTGCAAGACGTGAACGTTGAAATCAACCCGGGCGAGATTGTCACCATTGTCGGCCCAAACGGCTCTGGCAAATCAACCTTTCTGCGCGCCCTGATCGGCGCCGTGCCCCCGGCATCCGGTCATATCGAAAAGGCCGCCAACCTGCGCATCGGCTATGTGCCGCAAAAGCTGGCGATTGACGCGGCCCTGCCGATGACCGTGCGCCGCTTTCTTGGCCTGCCGCGCCGGATCAGCGCGCAACAAGCGGCCAGCGCGCTGGAGCGCGCCGGGGCGCCGGACCTGAGCGGTCGGCAAATGGCCGACCTGTCGGGTGGGCAATTGCAACGCGTCCTGCTGGCCCGCGCCCTGCTGGACAAACCACAGTTGTTGTTGCTGGACGAGGCCACCCAGGGGCTGGACCAACCCGGCTCTGCCGCCTTTTATCGCCAGATCGAAGAGGTGCGGCGCGACTTGGGATGCGCCGTGGTGATGGTCAGCCATGATCTGCATGTTGTGATGGCCGCATCAGACCGGGTGTTGTGCCTGAACGGGCATATCTGCTGCGAAGGCACGCCGGAAATAGTCGCCGGTGCGCCGGAATACCGCGCCTTGTTTGGCACCGGCACCAAAGGCGCGCTGGCACTTTACCGCCACGAACACAGCCACTCGCACGACCATGACCATGACCATGACCATGACCACGAACACGGACATACCCACTGATGCTGGATGACTTTCTGATCCGGGCTGCGCTGGCGGGCCTTGGCGTCGCCCTGGCCGCCGCCCCCTTGGGCTGTTTCGTGGTCTGGCGGCGCATGGCCTATTTCGGCGAGGCCACCGCCCATGCCGCCATCCTTGGCGTCGCACTGTCGCTGGCGCTGAACCTGCCGATGCTGCCCGCCGTGCTGGCCGCCGCGCTGGTGATGGCCAGCGCCGTGTCGGCCCTGACCGGGCGCGGCTATGCGATGGACACCGCGTTGGGCGTGATGGCCCATTCGGCCCTGGCGGCAGGGCTGGTGGCAGTGGCCTTGCTAGGCGATATCCGGCTGGACCTGATGGGGTTCCTGTTTGGCGACATCCTGGCGGTCAGCAAGGGTGACCTGGCGGTGATCTGGGGCGGCGCCGGGCTGGTTCTGGCCCTGACAATCTGGCGCTGGTCTGCCTTGTTGACCGCCACACTAAACCCCGATCTGGCGCGCGCCAGCGGCATTGATCCCCGACGCGAAGAATTCGGTCTGACGCTGGCGCTGGCCGTGGTGGTGGCCGTGGCCATCAAAGTGGTCGGCGTGTTGTTGATCGCCGCCCTGCTGGTGATCCCCGCCGCCGCCGCCCGCCCGCTGGCCCGCACACCCGAGGCGATGGCGATTGGCGCCGCACTGATCGGCGGGGCCTCGGCGCTTGGCGGTTTGTGGGCGGCCTTCCTGCTGGACACCCCCACCGGGCCAAGCATTGTGTGTACGGCAGCCGTGCTGTTCACCCTTACTACCGCTTATGGCGCGCTGAACACCCGGCGCTAGGCTTTCCTTTTTCTGGCGGAGGACCATACCGGTTCTCGCCCGGCTGGCTGGGCCGGATCAGCCACCACAGAACAATCATTGGCGAAACCGCCAACACAAACAGTGCAACNAACGCCACCAAGGCCCCCAATCCGCCAAATACCTGGCGCAAATNACCGCTTAGCAGCGGTGTAAACCCGGTCATGAAGGCGAAAAACATGCTGATCCCGGCCACTACGATCGCAGGGTACAACAAATACAACCCGCTTCGCCCGGTATCATGCATCCGCCGCCAGCCCGCCGCCATCGCCGGGCACAACGTTACCAGAACAAACAGCGCCCCCAAGGGCCCGCTGATTTCCACGCGAAGCCCATTGATAGAACCTATCAATTTCCCGCCAAACAGGGCGAAATCCAGCAGATTGAATCCGATCGACGCAAGCACCAGAAACAACACAAAATTCCAGTATTCCAGCCGTGACGCCCGCCCGGAAAAGACCGCATATTTCAGAAAGCAGGTCGTGACGGCAACAATGAATGACACCGTACTAAACCACTCTTAACCCCAGAAGGCCCCGCGCCTGCGCCGCGCTGGCCACCGGGCGTTCATGCTGCGCGCAAATCTTAGCCGTGCGGGCCACCAGGGCGGCGTTTGACGGGGCCAGTATGTGCTTGCCCAGCCGCACATTATCTTCCAGACCGGGCGGGTTCTCATACACCCGCGTCGNAAAGTTGTTNGACCCCACCGACAGGCTGGCCATATCCGGGCGCAACGACANCATCCCGCCGCGCGCCTGCCCTGCCCCTGACCGGCCCCCGGTGGAAAACTGGATGATCATGCCGGGGCAGTGTTGCTCCAGCCCNTCTTTCAGACGGGCAAACTTTTCCGGGTCCGAACTGGGCGTCCCATCCTCATTGCGCACATGCGCATGGCAAATCGCCGCCCCTGCCTCGAACGCCGCATGGGTGCTTTCCACCTGCTCGGCGACGGTGATCGGCACAGCCGGGTTATCCGCCTTTGTCGGAACCGATCCGGTGATTGCAATGCAGATGATACAAGGTTCAGACATGGACAAGCCTTCCATTTGTTGACGCCACACACTGAGTTCTAGGCGCGCAACGGCGCAATGTCATCCTTGCTGCGAAACGGATATGGCGGTCATGTCCGCAAGATCCCCGGTTTTGAGCGGCACGAACCCCATGTCGAAACCTTTGAAGCCGGATCTGTGCGGGATCGGATATGGGCCGCGACAATCCAGACACATCTAAGTGCTGTGAGCGATGTGATCAAAAAGGCTGGCGGGCAATTGGTCAATTCACTGGGCGACGGCACTGGGCGACGGCACCATGCCCACCTTTACGTCGGCCCGCGACGCGCTGCAAAAAATTCCTTCAACAAAGCCGCGGCCTCGGCCCCGGAAATGCCGTCGTAGACCTCGGGCGCATGATGCGCCTGAGAATGCGAAAACACCCGCGCGCCATGCGCCACGCCCCCCGATTTGGGATCGGCTGCGCCGTAATAAACCCGCGCAATCCGCGCGGCGGCAATCGCGGCGGCACACATCGCACATGGCTCCAGTGTGACATACAGATCATGCCCGCCCAGCCGCTCGGACCCGACAGCGGCGCAGGCGGCGCGGATCGCCAGAATCTCGGCATGCGCCGTTGGGTCGCGGTATTCCCGTGTGCGGTTCCCTGCGGCGGCAATCACCTGACCATCAGGGCCGACAATCACCGCCCCCACGGGAACTTCGCCCCGTTCACCTGCCGCAGAAGCCTCGGCAAGTGCCTGTTTCATATGGGATTTGAATACCATGCCCCATCCTGCCCCGCATCTCGGCCTTTCGCAAGCCGACAGAATGGGCTAAGGGCCATCGCATGACCAATTCCCCCCCTCCCGGCGACCGGATCGCCAAGGTCCTGTCGCGCGCCGGAATCGCCTCGCGCCGCGAAGCCGAACGGATGATCGAAGCCGGACGTGTTGCCGTGAACAAACGCATCATCACCAGTCCGGCGCTGAACGTGACGGCGTCTGACAAGATCACCGTTGACGGCAAACCGCTGCGCGAACCCGAACCCGCGCGCCTGTGGCTGTATCACAAGCCCCCTGGCCTGGTGACCACCACCAGCGACGAAAAGGGCCGCAAGACCATCTTTGACGACCTGCCCCCGGACCTGCCCCGGGTGATGAGCGTGGGTCGACTTGACCTGAATTCCGAAGGGTTGTTGCTGCTGACCAATGATGGCGGCATCAAACGCAAGCTGGAATTGCCCAGCACTGGCTGGCTGCGCAAATACCGTGTGCGGATCAATGGCCGCCCCAAGGACGAAGATTTCGCCCCGTTGCGGCGCGGGTTGGTGATTGATGGCGAACGGTTCCAGCCGATGAACGTCACTCTGGACCGCCAGCAGGGTGCCAATGCCTGGCTGACCATTGGCCTGCGCGAGGGCAAAAACCGCGAAATTCGCCGCGCAATCGAAGATATCGGGCTGACGGTAAACCGCCTGATCCGGGTCTCTTATGGCCCCTTCCAGCTGGGCACGCTGAAACCCGGTGCGGTCGAAGAACTGCGCCGCCGCGTCATGCGCGACCAACTGGGGCTGGACGCTGAAACCGAGGCCGATGTCGGCAAGGATGCGGCCAATTCCGGGCGAAAAGCCGCCCCCAAACGCCCGACGCGATCCCGCCGCCCCCCGGCAAAACGGCCCAAAACCTAAGCAACTTCGGTTTAACCGGGTAAAAGCCACAATGCTGAGCCTTTTGTCCACCGCTTCCCCTAGCAAGCGGGCAAGGCATCGCCTAGGTTTTGTAGTAAGCCGCATTGCAGCGATGCGCCAATTGAGGGCCGACATGTCTGGAACAGCCTTGCAAAAACTGGCGTTTACCGCGCTGATCGTCTTGCTGTTCGGGGTGTGTACCGGCTGGTTGGGGGGGCTTTAGAACATGGCACAACGCTATGGCGGTAAATTCAGCCCAGAAGAAAACAGCCAGGACCAAAGCAACACCGATACGCGGAACGCCGCCGCGTCGCCGCGCGGGAATTATGACGGCGCGCGCGCCGATCCCGCTGGGCTGGCGGCGAACCTGCTGTTTGTTCCGGCGATCCCACTGATCTTAATGTCGCTGAATGATGGCGCAATAGGGCTGACGCTCGGGCTGGCCGCTGCGGGCATGTTGACGCTGGCCGCCTGGCTGCTGCGCGAAGGGCTGCGCGCCGAAGCGGCCTATAAGGCCCGCAAAGTGGCCCGCCGCCCGGCCTTTCCCCGCAAGATGGCCGCCAGCCTGCTAACCGGTCTGGGGGTGGCGATTGCGGCCTACAAAAACGATCCGGGGCTGATTGCACCGGTGCTTTATGGCGGCGCGGCCCTGGCGTTGCATGGCCTGGCCTTTGGGCTTGACCCGCTGAAAGACAAAGGCATGGAAGGCATTGACACTTTCCAGCAAAACCGCGTCGCGCGCGCCGTGGACGAAGGCGAGGCCTATCTGACCGCGATGACCGACGCGATAAAACGCGCCGGGGATCGCCAGACACAGGCCCGAGTCGAGCGGTTTCAAACCACCGCGCGGACGCTGTTCCGCACCGTCGAAGAAGATCCGCGCGACCTGACCGCCGCCCGCAAATACCTGACCGTCTATTTGATGGGCGCGCGCGACGCGACGATCAAATTCGCCGATATTTATGCGCGCAACCGCGACCCGCAGGCCAAGGCCGATTACACCGCCCTGCTGGACGACCTTGAACAGAATTTCGCCGCGCGCACCACAAAGATGCTATTGGATGACCGTAGCGACCTGACCGTCGAAATCGACGTGCTGCGCGAGCGTTTGCAGCGCGAAGGCGTCCGTTCTCCTTGATGCTCTCCAATTCTGATACCCGCTTTTTACGAGGAACCCGAAATGTCCGATACCATCCGCCAAAAGGCCATAAGCGAAACAACCTTGGTTAACGAGGTCAGCGCCGTTGTGCTGGCCGAACCCAGCAGCGACATCGTGTCGCTGGATCAGGCCGACGCCCCTGTGGGGGCCGAAATCCGCAAGCGCATGGATGAAATTGACATGGGCGACACCAATTCGATCGTGTCGTTCGGGTCGGGTGCCCAGGCCGAATTGCAGGAAATCAGCCAGGCGATGCTGGCGGATGTGCGCAACAAGGATGTCGGCCCGGCCGGGGATTCCCTGCGCAATATCGTCACCACCATTCGTGGCTTTTCGGTCAGCGAGCTGGACGTGCGCCGCAAGGCAAGCTGGTGGGAGCGCCTGATGGGGCGTGCCGCCCCCTTTGCCCAGTTCACCGCCCGCTTTGAAGAGGTGCAGGGCCAAATCGACAAGGTCACAGATGACCTTTTGGGGCATGAACATTCGCTGCTGAAAGACGTAAAATCGCTGGACATGCTGTACGATAAAACGCTGAATTTCTACGATGAACTGGCGCTGTATATCGCGGCGGGCGAGGAAAAGCTGAAAGGTCTGGACAGCACCGGAATCCCCACAGCCGAAGCCGTCATTGCCGCCGCGCCCGAAGGTGATCAGGTGATGGCCGCGCAGCAACTGCGCGACTTGCGCGCCGCACGCGATGATCTGGAACGCCGGGTGCACGACCTGAAACTGACCCGTCAGGTAACCATGCAATCGCTGCCATCAATCCGGCTGGTGCAGGAAAACGACAAATCCCTCGTCACCAAGATCAACTCGACCCTGGTGAACACCGTGCCGCTTTGGGAAACCCAGCTGGCGCAGGCCGTTACCATTCAGCGCAGCGCCGAGGCCGCCGCCGCCGTACGCGATGCCAATGACCTGACAAACGAATTGCTGACCTCAAACGCCGCCAACCTGCGCGACAGCAACAAAATGATCCGCCAGGAAATGGAGCGCGGGGTGTTTGACATCGAAGCGGTGAAACAGGCCAACGCCGATCTGATCGGCACCATTCAGGACAGTCTGGCCATCGCGGACGAAGGCAAGGTCCGCCGTGCTGCCGCCGAAGAAGAGTTGAAAAAGATGGAAGCCGAATTGCGCGACACCCTGGCCTCGGCCAAGGCACGCAAGGATGGCGTCGGAGACGCCTCTGGCGTTTCGGTTCCGGAATAAGTACGTGCTGATGTGGGCCTTGGGCAATACCCGGCGGCTGGTGCGCGGCATCAGCGCATTGGCAATAGCCAGTGCGCTTGCATCATGCGACGAGCTGGGCCAGTCGGCGTCCATTGCCCCGCAGACCCGCCCGACGGTTGTGGCCCCTGCCCCGGTACCGCGTTCCGCCGCCAGCCAGGATCTGGCGCGCTACTACACGGCTGTGCAAAACGACCTGCTGACACGCGGGTTATTGCGCACTGATGGCGGCGGGCCGGACACGGCGTTCCGCCCCGACGATCTGGCGCGCAATTTCGAAACCATCGCCTTTTACGACGAGTATTCGCGCGGCACCCTGACGCCGACACGNGGCACCGCCTCTGGNGGCCATCTTAGCCGCTGGTCCGNCGCAGTGCGCCTTAGCACCGAATTCGGCGCCAGCGTGCCGCANGCCCAGCGCGCCAAGGATCTGGCCAGCATCAACAACTATACCGCCCGGCTGGCCCGCATCACCGGCCACCCGATCACCAGCACCGCCAACAACGCCAATTTCCACGTCTTTGTGGCAGGTGAAGATGACAGTGAATTCCTGCAACAGCGGCTGATGCAGCTGGTGCCCAATATCAGCCAGGCCGAACTGAACCTGTTCCGCAACCTGCCGCGATCCTTCTATTGCCTTGTGGTTGCGGTCTCGGGCAGTCGCAACCCAAACACCTATACCCGCGCCGTCGCGCTGATCCGCGCCGAGCACCCCGATCTGGTGCGCCTGTCCTGCATCCACGAGGAAATCGCCCAAGGGCTGGGCCTGCCCAATGACAGCCCGCGTGCGCGCCCGTCGATCTTTAATGATGACGACGAATTCGCACTGCTGACCAACCATGACGAATTGCTGCTGAGAATGCTGTATGATCCACGCCTGACGCCGGGCATGACGGCACAAGAAGCCCGCCCCGTGGTACAGATCATCGCGCGCGATCTTATGGGGCAGGCACTGTGACGCGCCGCCCGGAATTTGACCTGAAAGGACCGACACATGGGTATTTTTGATTTTCTGACCGGCGAGTTCATCGACGTCATTCACTGGGTGGATGACACCCGCGATACCATGGTCTGGCGGTTCCAACGCGAAGGCCATGAAATCAAATACGGCGCCAAGCTGACGGTGCGGACCGGTCAGGCGGCGGTGTTTGTGCACGAGGGNCAGCTGGCCGATGTTTTCACGCCCGGCCTTTATATGCTTGAAACCAACAACATGCCGNTCATGACGACGCTGCAACATTGGGATCACGGCTTTCAGAGCCCGTTCAAATCGGAANTCTATTTCGTCAACACCACGCGGTTCAACGATCTGAAATGGGGCACCAAAAATCCGATCATCTGCCGCGATCCGGAATTCGGCCCGGTGCGCATCCGCGCCTTTGGCACCTATTCGGTGCGGGTCAGCGACCCGGCCAGATTCCTGACCGAAATCGTCGGCACCGATGGCGAATTCACCATGGATGAAATCAGCTTTCAGGTACGCAACATCATCGTGCAGGAATTTTCCCGCATCACCGCAGGGTCTGGCATCCCGGTTCTGGACATGGCCGCCAACACCGCCGATCTGGGCAAGCTGATCGCCACCGAAATCGCCCCCACGCTGGAAAGCTATGGGCTGACCATCCCCGAGCTTTACATCGAAAACATTTCGCTGCCCCCCACGGTCGAGGCGGTTCTGGACAAACGCACATCAATCGGCCTGGCTGGTGATTTGGGCAAGTTCACCCAATTTTCCGCTGCCGAAGCGATGACCGCTGCCGCCAACAACCCGGCAGGCGGTGGCATGGCTGCCGGGCTGGGGGCGGGCATGGGGATGGCAATGGCTGGCCAGTTGGCACAGCAGGGTCAACCGGGTCCTTGGGGGACCGCCGCTCATCCGCCCGCGCGGGCGTCTTCGCCGGTTCCGCCACCACCGCCAGTTGAACAGGTCTGGCACATCGCGGAAAACGGCAAGACCAAAGGCCCCTATTCACGCGCCGCTATGGGCCGTATGGCCGCTGACGGCAGCCTTGGCCGTGAAACCCATGTCTGGACCGCCGGGCAAGATGGTTGGTTGCGCGCCGAAGACGTACAGGTGCTGGCACAACTTTTCACTGTCCTGCCCCCGCCCCCTCCCGGTGCCTAATCTTTGGTGCCTGATCTTTTTCTGGCTCTAAATATCCCCGCCGGAGGCAAAAAAATCTTATGTCCACAGACCAACCCCAAGAACACCGCTTTCCCTGCGATCAATGCGGCGCCGATTACCGGTTTGATCCGATCAATGGCACGCTGACCTGCGATCATTGCGGCCATTCCGAACCGATCAGCACCGGGCCGTGGAAAGGTAGCTCTCTGAAAGAGCTGGACTTCAACGCCGCCGCCGCAAAAGACCTGCCCGATACCGAGATCGAAGAAACCCGCGTCCTAAGTTGCCCCAACTGCGCCGCACAGGTTGAATTTGACCCCAACACCCATGCCGCCGAATGCCCGTTCTGTGCCACTCCCGTTGTCACCGGCACCGGCATCAACCGCCATATCAAACCGCGCGGAGTGCTGCCTTTTGCGCTGGACGAACGCAGCGCCCACAAGGCGATGACCGACTGGCTTGGGCGGCTATGGTTTGCGCCCAATGGCCTGCAGGCCTATGCCCGCAAGGGGCGCAAAATGCAGGGTATCTATGTGCCTTACTGGACCTTTGATGCAGACACCAAATCGGATTACCGGGGGGAACGCGGGACGGTCTATTACCAAACCCGCACCATCACCCGTGACGGCAAGAAAGTGCAGGAAAAGGTGGCCAAGGTTCGCTGGCGCTCTGCCGCTGGCAAGGTCGCCCGGTTCTTTGACGACGTATTGGTTCTGGCCTCGCACAGCTTGCCAAAAAATTACACCGATGCGCTGGAGCCGTGGGATTTACCCGCGCTTGAACCCTATCAGCCACAATATCTGGCCGGGTTCCGGGCCGAAGCCTATACGGTTGAACTACAAGATGGCTATACCGAGGCCCGCCAGCATATGGCCCGCGTCATCGAACGTGACGTGCGGTTTGACATCGGCGGGGATCGCCAGCGTATTCACGACATCGACACAACAGTGTCGGATGTAACGTTCAAGCACATCCTGCTGCCGGTCTGGCTGGCCGTCTATAAATATCGCGGGGAAACCTATCGCTTTGTGGTGAATGGCCGCACCGGACGCGTTCAGGGCGAACGCCCCTGGTCGGTGCTGAAAATCAGCATCGCGGTGGTTTTGGGGCTGCTGGTGGCAGCCGGGGTCGGCTATCTGCTTGCAATCAACAAATAGCCGGTCGAATCCCCGACGCCATCCCGAAATCAGGCGCGGGAAATCGTAATTTTTTGCGCAGTCCCGGCTTGTTTCGGGGCCAGCTTGGGGACGCTAACATGTAGCACACCGTTTTTCATCGAAGCGCTGGCCTTGGCCCCGTCGGCATCAACTGGCAGGCGGAAAGAACGGCGAAACGCGCCGTATTGGCGCTCGGAAAAATACCAGGTGTCACCGGTTTTCTCTGATTGAGTCTTCTTCTCGCCTCGGATGGTGACAACCCCATCTTCGACGCTCAGGTCAATGTCATCTTCGCTGACACCAGGCAGTTCCATGCTGATGTCATAGGCTGACGCATCGCTTGATGCCTCGGTCGCAGGGCTAAGCCAATCCGCCACCCGATGGCCGAAATTGCGAAGCGGGTCATAAACTGAGGGCCAAAGACCGGCTGTTTCTGTTTTCTCAACCATCGGTACTCCTCCAAAAATTACATTTCCAACGTGGCAATATTACCGGGCTTAAACATAGCCTGCTTTGATACCGCGCAAGTTTCTGCCCTTGCGGATCACAAATCACACGGTCATCTTGCGCGAGACCGCAACCAAGGAAATCACCCCGATGACATTGCCCACCACCGAACTGGACGCCTTGTTTGCAGCGCGCCACTCTTGCCGCGCCTTCCGCCCTGAACCAGTGGCACGCGAGGTGATCGAACAGATCATTTCAACCGCCCAACGGGTTCCGTCATGGTGTAACGCCCAGCCATGGGAAATTACTGTCACCAGTGGCGCGGAAACTGATCGATTTCGAACTGCCCTGATGGCTGAAGCAACCACCGGCACTGCGAAACCAGACATGGATTTCCCCACCGCCTATACCGGCCCCTACCAGGAACGCCGCCGCACCTGCGGCTGGCAGCTTTATGAGGCGGTTGGGGTGGAAAAAGGCGACCGCTCCGGGTCAGCCCGCCAGATGATGCAGAACTTTTCCCTCTTTGGAGCGCCCCATTGCGTGATCCTGTCCAGCCCGGCGGCACTGGGGCCTTACGGGGCAATGGATTGCGGTGGCTTTGTCACCGCCTTTTGCCTTGCCGCGCAGGCGCAGGGTGTGGGCAGCATTGCCCAGGCGGCGCTGGCCACGTACGGGCCATTTTTGCACCGTCACTTCGACATACCCGAAGACCGCCTTATCCTGTGTGCCATCTCGTTTGGCTATGAAGACACGGATCATCCCGCTAATAATTTCCGCACGGCGCGCGCCGAAATGGATGCATTTGTCGACTGGCGTGGCTAGAAATTTCCGCGGCTCAGAAAGATCCTTTATGCGTGCCCTTATTCAACGCGTCACCCAGGCCAGCGTCACAGTTGACGAGCAAATCATCGGTCAGATCGGCCCCGGCCTGCTGATCCTTGTCTGCGCCATGATCGGCGACAGCACGGGCCAAGCTGACCAACTGGCTGCCAAGATCGCCAAACTGCGGATTTTCTCAGATCAGGATGGCAAGATGAACCGCTCTCTGCGCGATGTCGGCGGATCGGCCCTGGTCGTCAGCCAGTTTACCCTTGCGGCAGACACATCCCGCGGCAACCGTCCCGGATTTTCTGCCGCCGCCCCGCCCGCAGATGGGGAACGCTTGTACGCGTATTTTGCCGCGCAAATGGCGGCAGAGGGGATACCGGTGCAAACCGGCCAGTTTGGCGCTGACATGGCCGTGGCCCTGACCAATGACGGCCCCGTCACAATCTGGATGGAGATTTGAAACCCGTGCCAACCCAACCTAAAACCGCCATTGCCCTGTGGCAGGCTGGCGTGGATGCGGTTGGCGGCTATGCCGCGCTCGCCTCGGCGCTGCAAAGTCACCCTTCGGCCCCGCCTGACCAGATCATCGCCGTTGGCAAGGCGGCCGGCGCGATGGCGCGCGCCGCGCTGGACCACTTTGGGGTGGTGCCCACATTGGTCGTCACCAAGGACGGGCATGGCGCAGACCTGCCCGACCATGTGCGCCTGATCGAGGCTGCGCATCCGGTGCCTGACGCGCGCAGCCTGAGCGCAGGCCGGGCCTTGCGCGAAACGGTTCAGGCTATGCCCACCGGGTCGCGATTGCTGGCGCTGATCTCGGGCGGGGCATCGGCGCTGGCCGAAGATCTGGTGCCCGGCAAAACGCTGGCCGATCTGGCGGCGCTGAACCAGCAGCTGCTGGCCGAGGGCCTGGGCATCGGCGCGATGAACGCCCGGCGGCGCAAGCTGTCGCAGATCAAGGGTGGTGGGCTGCTGGGCCATTTCAACGGGGCCGAGGTTCAGGTGCTGGCAATCTCGGACGTGCCGGGCGATGATCTGGCGGTGATCGGGTCTGGCATCGGATCAGCCCCCGATGCCCCCCGCTTTCGCTTTCAAGCACATATCATCGCCAGCAACACTCATGCGCGAGACGCCGCTGCCGCTGCGGCCCGCGCGCAGGGGCTGGCGGTTCTGGCCTGCGAAGAAACCTTGCATGACAACCTGACCGCCCTTGCCCCGCGCCTTGGCGCGCGCCTAAGATCCATGGCCCCCGGTGTGATGATCCTTGGGGGTGAACCTATGGTTATCCTGCCGCCGAACCCCGGACAGGGTGGGCGCAATCAGGCTTTGGCCTTGGCGCTAGCGCGGGAAATCGCCGGAACCACCGGGCTGACAATTGTGGTAGGCGGCACCGATGGATCAGACGGGCCAACCCAGGCAGCCGGCGCAGTGGTAGACGGCACCACCTGGGGTGACGGTGCCGCCGAGGCACTGCAAGCGGCGAATAGCGGCGCCTATCTGCAAGCGAAGAACGCGCTGTTGGTCACCGGGCCCACCGGTACAAATGTGATGGACCTGATCATCGCGCTGCGCGCTTGACAGAATCGCCTGCCCGCTCTGACAGTCGCGTCATGAACACGTACATAAACGCCCTGCGCGATATCGAAGAGCTGCCCGACATGGGTATCCCCCTGTCTGATGGCTGCCGTCTGTCCGCCCGCGTCTGGCGGCCCGTGGATGCGGGCGATGACCCGGTGCCGGTTATTCTGGAATACCTGCCGTATCGCAAACGCGACGGCACCGTGGCGCGTGATGCGCTGACCCATCCCTATTTCGCCCGGCGCGGCTATGCCTGTGTGCGGGTGGATATCCGGGGCAATGGCGACAGTCAGGGGCTGATGGCCGACGAATACACCGCGCAGGAACTGGCGGACGGGGTGGAGGTGGTCAACTGGCTGGCGGCCCAACCCTGGTGCAGTGGCAGCGTGGGCATGATGGGGATCAGCTGGGGCGGGTTCAACGCGCTGCAGGTCGCGGCGCTGCATCCCGCGCCGCTAAAGGCGATCATCACGCTGTGTTCCACCACCGACCGCTTTGCCGACGACATCCACTACAAGGGCGGCTGCCTGTTGAACGAGAACCTCGGCTGGGGCGCGACGATGTGGTCCTATTCGTCCCGCGCGCCCGATCCGGCGCTGGTGGGGGATGCCTGGCGCGACATATGGCTGGACCGTTTGGCAAACGAGCCGTTCCTGCCCGCCACCTGGCTGCGCCATCAACGCCGCGATGCCTATTGGCAACACGGGTCGGTCTGCGAGGATTACAGCGCGATCAAAGCGGCGGTTCTGGCGGTGGGGGGCTGGGGCGATGCCTATAAGAACGCGGTGCCGCAACTGGTCGAAAATCTGGATGCCCCGGCCAAGGGCATCATCGGCCCCTGGGTGCATAAATACCCGCATTTCGCGGTGCCGGAACCGCGCATCGGCTTTCTGCAAGAGGCGCTGCGCTGGTGGGATCACTGGCTAAAGGGGCTGGACACCGGGGTGCAGGACGATCCTGATTATCGCGCATATCTGATGGACTCTGTGCGGCCTAAAGAATGGTACACCAACCGGCCGGGCCGCTGGATTGCCGAAGCGGACGGTGCCACGTCGCACCTGCCCCGCCAAACCCTGCATCTGACGGATGTCGGGTTAAGCGACACCGCCGGAGGCTTGCAGGCGACAGTACGCTCGCCACATCACTGTGGCATGGCGGCGGGGGAATATTGCGCGATCTGGCTGGGGCCGGAACTGCCCGGCGATCAGCGCGGCGACGATGCGCTGTCGCTGTGTTTTGACGGCGCGCCGCTGGTGCAGGATATTGACATCGTTGGTGCCCCCTGCCTGCGGCTGACCCTGCGGGCTGACAAACCACAGGCGCAGATCGCGGTGCGGCTGTGTGATGTGCATCCCGATGGCGCATCGACCCGCATCACGTACGGCGTGCTGAACCTGGCACATCGCGCAGGCGCTGCCGATCCGCAGCCATTGGT
>JGI24025J20009_10001719_pt1 | contig 16306 bp, 16 predicted proteins | sample Cruoilmetagenom3_FD_20009 | JGI IMG/M metagenome (IMG submission 20009)
GACGACGCCAACACCGACAGCCACGCCGACACACCACCTGCGCTACCTGCCGTTGATGGTACGTTGAGGGGGTAAGGTCGTCAGCGGAGAAGCGGAAGGAGCGGAGGGGTCAGACATCGAATTCATTCGATGGGCTAGCTTGCCTCACTTCGGCTGGCAGAGGATGGCACGCTTCTGGTCGCTGTGATACTCGTACGTCTCGTCACCAGCCCTTAGCAGGATGCGGTAGCCCGGCGTGATCACCTGAGCGTACATCATCCCCGGCTGCGGGCAGCCCAGGCTGGCGTCGGGCCACTCCACCGCTTCCACCGACTGCACTTCGATCTCCTCAAGGCTCATCCCCAGTTGCTTGCTCAGATCCTGCCGCGCAGCCTCGGTGGGGGCTCCGACCTGACCGGGAGGCGGCGCTTTCGGCAGGGGCGACAACTCTGCCGGGGGCCGACAGGCCACCACCTTCCACCCATGAGCACGGTAGACGTATTCCCTGCCGCCCACGGCGAGGACGATCTCCTGACCCATCACCATCCCGCCAGGGGCTTCCTTTGCTTCGACGCTTGGAACGCCAGGACAGCCCAGGTCAGCGGCGGGCATCTCCAGTTCCTTGATGTCCATGACCACAACGTTGTCGCTGTCCACTCCCAGTCGGCTGGCCAGGTCGTGCACCGCCATCTCTGTGGGTGATTCGAAGGGCAAGGGGATGGCACGATCACCCGTCTCTGGTTTCTCCACGGCGGGTACGCGCTCGGGAGGGGGCGTTGTCGCCAGTGGAACGGCTACGGTAGGTGAAGGGATGGAAGTAGTCTCTCTGGGCATCTCTAGTTCCTCCACAGGGACAGGGGCTGAAGGCGGCACGCAGCCTGTCGCCACCAGGATGGCCAGACTGAAAGCCAACAGCCCGCAAGCGCACGCTGCGTAGTTCTTCATGGCCGATCACCTCCTGTGCAAGGATTCTGCTGAAAGAACCGCCAGACTCGCCACGGAGGCACAGAGACCGCTATGACGGCGGACTGCAAATCCGGCGCGAGCAGGACGTATGGCGGCTTTCCATAGTCGCTGTCAACTGGATGCAGACAGCCGCTCCAGCGCCTCATCTGCTGTGAGACCGGCGACGTGCACACGCTTCTGCCGGCTGCGCTCGCCGCTTGTGATGCTCACCTGCTGCTTGCGCACGCCGAGGCCACGGGCCAGGAAGGCGACAAGCGCCCGGTTGGCGGCTCCTTCCACCGGCGGCGCGGCCAGACGCACCTTGAGTGCCTTCCCATGCACGCCGACGATTTCGCTCTTGCGCGCCCGCGGCACCACTCGCAGCGTGAGGGTGATGCCATCTTCATCAGCAGTGAGCCAACCTACGTTCACTACAGAAATCTCAATAGCAGCCCCTCAACGATCTGCAACAGCACCAGGGCCACGATGGGCGACAGGTCCAGCCCCGCTATCGGCGGGATGACGCGGCGGATGGGGTTCAGCAGGGGCGCGGTGATGCGATCGAGGACGTGCAGCACGTTGTAGGCCCAAAGCGGGAACCGCACCCGGGCGGCCAGCAGCCAGCTTCCCAGCACCTGCAACAGAATGGCCATGGTGTACAGGTCGAACAGCAGGATGATGATGCGTCTGAGGGTGTACATAGCTCAGTGTCTCTCTCCGAAGATGGCCCGGCCGATGCGAACGATGGTTGCGCCCTCTTCCACAGCCACCTCGAAGTCGTCGGTCATGCCCATGGATAGGTGGCGCCAATCGAGGTCGGGGAAGTGCTGCACTAGCCGCTGTCGCAGTGCACGCAGGGCGACGAAAACGGGACGTGCCTCCTCTGGGTCGGGCACGATAGGGGCCATGGTCATCAGCCCCTGAATGCGCAGGTGCTCGAAGCCGCGCATGGCCTCCACTGCCGGTTCGACCTCGGCCGGGTGCAGACCGTACTTGCTGGCCTCGCCGGAGACGTTGACCTCCAGCAGGATGGGCAGCGTGCGGCCGGCTTCGCCAGCGAAACGATCCAGCCGCCGCGCCAGCTTCATCCTGTCCACCGAGTGCACGAGGACGTAGGGGGTGACGGCCCGCGCCGCCTTGCGGCTCTGCACGTGGCCCACCATGTGCCAGCGGATGTCGTCGGGCAAGAGGCCAAACTTGGTCTCCGCTTCCTCAATCCGGTTCTCGCCGAAATCCCGCAGTCCCAGTTCGTAGGCGGCGCGAATAACTTCGACCGGCCGGGTCTTGCTCACCGCCACCAGCGTGATCTCTGCTGGATTGCGGCCAACTCGCCGGGCAGTGGCAGCGATGCGTTCCCGCACCGCCTGTAGGTTAGCTTCGATCTCTGCTGTCATCTCCAGTTCTCTATCTGCTGCAACAGACCCACGAATTCGTTCACGCTCAGACCGGCTTGCCGGATGATGGCTCTTACCCCTTGCTTCCGCTGGACAGCCATGACTTCGGCGAGCCCTCGGCGTGAGCTCGGTCGAACGCTCAGTCGAGCCGTCCGGCGGATTGGCAAGCCAGATACCAGCCGAATTAGGCCGCTGTCATCTACACGTTAATCATACCACAGGCAATGCCGTTCAGCAAACCTTACTTTGGCAATGTCACATCAGGTTCGTAGTCGCGCACGAAGCGCAGCGGAGTGCGGTTTCGCGCCACTCTGCTCCGCTCCGTGGCGCACTACGAGCCTCTCTCCGTGCTACAACGCGGAATGTGGCATTGACGGACTATTCACGCAGGCAGATCAGCGCGGAGTGATGGCCGGTGCGCCCGTTCTCGGCGCGGTAGGAGTAGAACTCGTCGCGGTGGCAGGCTGTGCAGAGGCCAGCGACTTCGATTTGCTGTACGCCCGCATTGCGCAGTTGGCGCTCATTGGCCGACCACAGGTCGAAGTGCAGTGATTCGGGTCTGGACGTCGGCCGAAGATCGGAAGGAGAGGAAAGGGAAGATGATTCTCTCTTTCTCCGTTTTTCCGCTGACCGGAGGGTGGCCCGGAGCAGGCTATTGTCCGGACCGAAGGCTGCCTCCACCGCCGCTGCCACGTCAGGCCCGACCTCGTAGCAGCAGGGGCCGATGGCCGGGCCGAGCGCAGCTACCAGGTCGTCCGGTGCCGAACCCAGTGCTTCCACCATCGCCTGTACTGCCGCCTGAGCCATGCCAGCGACGGTGCCCCGCCAGCCAGCGTGTGCCAGACCTATCGCCTTCCGCCGTGGATCGTACAGCAGAATGGGCACGCAGTCGGCGAAGCGGAGCAGCAAGGGCACCCCCGGCTCGTCGGTGATCAGCGCATCACAGCCGGGGATGAAGCGCCCACCGTCTCCTGCACCGACGCGGCGCACCTCGGCGCTGTGCACTTGCCGTGGCGAGACCAGCGACTCCCGCGCAATTCCCAGTGCCGCGCACAGCCGCCGGTGGTTTTCCTCTACCGCCCGCGGATCATCTCCCGAAGCCCAGGTCAGATTGAGCGTGGCAAACGGCGGCTGGCTCACTCCACCGTGCCGCGTGGACACGGCGTGGATGAGCTCAGGGAAAGCGCTGAGGCTGGAGAAAGTGTAGTAGGATACGTCGTTGGAGTAGTTAAGCTGCAAAGAGACTGGCCTCCCATTCGTGATGCGTGAACACGTGACGAGTGATTCACGCATCACGCATCACGCATCACGCACTTCGCAAACTCCGCAAACTTGACAGGCAGTGTTTCCCGGCGGACACGCATATCCCGCCCTTTCCTCTTGGCTCAGCCGCCATTCTCGACGCAGGAACGCTCCGCTGACGCCGTTGTCCACCACTTGCCAGGGGAGTGGCTCGTCCAGGCTGCGTTGGCGGAGGAATTCCTCCGCCGTCAGGCCACACTCCGCCAGCGCCCGCCGCCAGGCAGCCAGCGACACGCGTTCCATTTTCAGCAATACCTGCGCCAGACGACGGTCGCCGCGGGACAACACCCCTTGCACCTCCGCCCAGGCGGGGCTGTCGGCCTTCACACTGATCCTGCTGCCGCGTAGTCGTTGTTTGACATAATCCTGTCGGGCTTGCAGCGTGACCGCAGGCGTCATCGCTGCCCACTGGAACGGCGTGTGTGATTTGGGCACGAAAGGGGTCAGGTTGATGGTCAGGCGGCGGGGGAAGCGATGCCGCACTTCCAGCACCAGGTCCACCAGCGCGTCCATATCCTCGTCCGTTTCGCTGGGATGGCCTATCATGAAGTAGAGCTTGAGCTGGGGGAAGCGGTAGGCGGCAGCCCAGTCCACTGCTTGCACCACCGATTGCTCGTCCTGCGTCTTGCTGATGACCCGCCGCAGCCGTTCGCAGCCAGCCTCTGGAGCGATGGTCAATGTCTGCGTGCCGCTTTCGGACAGCGCCTGCACCAGCGTCTTTGTGAGGCTATCGGCACGCAGCGAGGAGACGGAAATCCGCGCTCCCACGGAACGCAGCCGCGTCGCCAGCTCGTCTATGCGGCTGTAGTCGGACACGGCCGCACTCACCATACCGATGCGCTGGCGGTGTCTCAGGCCTTCCTGTGCCTGTTCCAGTAGCATGTCCAGCGGTCGCTCCCGCGGTGGGCGATAGAGGTATCCGGCCAGGCAGAAGCGGCAGCCCCGCCTGCAGCCGCGGGCGATCTCAATAAGGTACAGGTCACCGAACTCTGTGTCGGGTGTCAGTACCATAGAATGGGTTGCGTAGCGTGATAGGTCTGGCACCCATTGTCGCCTGATCCGCTCCAGGTTGCAGGTTTCAGGTTTCGAAGTTCCAGGGTCCGAATCTTTGAACTTTGGACTTGGAACTTGGAACTTCGCCCTTCGAAGTTCAAGATTGGAAGTTTGACCGACGTAAATCCCTCCTATCGCCGCCCACGCCTCCAGCGTCGCTTCCCGCTCTCCCAGCGTCTCCTGGCACGCTTCCACCAGCGGGGAGATGACCTCTTCACTTTCGCCGATGACAATGGCGTCGAAGACAGGGGCCAGCGGCTCTGGGTTGGCGCTGATGGCTGGCCCGCCGGCGATGACGAGCGGCCAGGTGGTGTCTCGCTGCTCGGCCAGCGGGGGGATGCCCGCCTGACGCAGCATGTCCACCACGTGGAAGTAGTCCAACTCGTATGACACAGTGAAGGCCAGAAGGCCGAAGTCGGTCAGCGGCCTCTGTGATTCCAGCGAGATGATTTCCAATCCCTGATCTCTGGCACCTGATCCCGGGTAGAAAGCTCTTTCGCAGACCACGTCGGTGCGACTGTTGAACAACTGATACAGAGTCTGAAAACCCAGGCTGGACATGCCCACGAAGTAGGTGTTGGGGTAGATCAGGGCGACCGCCAGCTTGCCGCCCCAATCCTTGAAGATAGTGCCGGTTTCCCGCTCCAGTATGCGTTTGGCCTCGGCGATCTGTTCCCATTTCATAGAGAATTCGTGATGGGTAATTCGTAATGCGTAATGCGTGGCCACGGATTACGCATTACAAATTACGAATTTCATACGTCCAACGTTGCAGTATTTGCAACCATCCGTGGATCACGCCCCAGTCCTCAAGCGCCGTCAGCACCAATGCTCCCGCTTCGCGCACCACGTACCACAGGCGCAACAGAGGGAAGATCTTGTTCGTGTCGGTGGTGGTGGGGCTGGTGTGAACGGTCAGGCCGGCGCGGCGGAAGGACCAGCGCGCGCGGTACAGGTGCAGGGGATGGCTGACGAGAGTGACGCTCCGCCAGCCGTGGGTACGCATCAGATCCGCCGTGGAGCGGGCATCCTCAGCCGTGGTCATCGAGCCCTCGGCCAGGTAGGTGTCCTCCGGCGCCACGCCCAGACCGATGGCGAAGCGGCAGGCGACGGCGGCGGCGGACATCGGATCGCCGGCGTAGCCGCCAGTACAGACCAGCCGCGGTGCCCAGCCGGCGTCGTACAGGTCCACGCCGTGGTAGGTGCGGCTGATGAGATCGGAGTCGGGTTCACCTTGTGGCGTGACCCGTGCACCCAGGACGACGATGGCATCAACGTGCTGGGGACGATCTTGCCGCCCGTAGCGATCAATCTGCCAGCAGAGCAGCCCGAAGCCAAGCAGGGCGATGAAGATCAACAGCCCCAGGCCGCGGGCGAGCATGCGGAGCAAGCGTTTCATAGACGGATTATAGTACCGGACGGGCGAATCGCCAAGCGGCCACGCAGCAGGGGGAACCTGCGAGGGGGCGAGGTTATCGTTTCAATCTGCTCAATCGCTTGTATACCTCGTCATCGCCGCGCTTGCCCACCAGCTCTACTGAGACGAGGTTTTCGTCCTCGAGGATTTCGTAGTAGATGCGATATTCGCCACTGCTCACCCGCCGGCCATCTGCAATCTTCTTGCTGTCATGGGGACGGGGGTCGAACTGCAGAGCGAGAATCCTTCTGACGATCTGTCTATGCACTTTCAGGGGGTAGCCATCCAGTTCTTTGATGACTGACTTGGCGATGGAGAGTCTATGCACCGGGCTCTCCCTCTATCCACGGTTCTCCTGTTAGCTCCTCATATGCAGCGATCAACTCTTCAACGCCAACGTACTCCCCATCCTTGTTGGCTTCCTTCGCCAGGCGCAAGAGCTCGGCATCCCTGGCATCTTCCAATGCCTCAAGCCAGCGTAGTTCCTCAATGCTGATCATGGCCACCGCAGGTTTGCCCCGGCGCTTGACAATGACGCGCTCGCCGCCATAGCTCACCCGGGCCATCAGTTCACCAAAAAGGGTTCTTGCCTCAGCGGCACCCACTGCAATTGTCATCTCTTTTCTCCCCTCCCCTGAATTGCACTAATCGTTCAATTCGTGCAACTCAAGTGTATCACACTTGGGGCTGTCTGGCAAATTCCCTTCTCGATTTCAGCACTCGCTGAATCCGCACACGTAGCACTTGCGGCAGCCTTCCACGGCGATGAAGGTGGCCTGGCCGCATTCAGGGCAGAGGTCGCCGATCCGTGCTGTATCCATGGGCAGCGCCATCTGCTCAGCCTGCAGCCCCTCTCCATTGGACAGGGCTTCGCCCAGATACTCGGCCAGCACCTGGGCTACGGCATCGGGCAGAGAGCGCACGCGGTCAGCGCCGAAACCCATAGGCCGCCCGCCGCCGATGCCCGCGAGTTGCTCCATGACCTGCTGTAGGCGAGCTCGCGGTGACAACGTCGAAGGCAGCCGCAGAATCAGAGACATCAGCCGTCCCAGCGCCTCTGATACCGCCGCCGTATCGGAGCCCGCCTTGCCCACGTTGAGGAACACCTCGAACGGCTGGCCTGCACCGTTCTCGTTGATGTTGAGATAGGCGGCGCCTATCGGTGTGGCCTTGCGGTAGGTGTATCCATGCAGCCTGCTGGGGCGCGGTTTCCTGGGGGCTGGTGACACAGCTTGGCGCTGCTGGCTTCCGTCTCCGCGAGTCCTGGCTGTCTCTTGCGTCTCCAACACAACCTCCTGGCGAGAGCCGGTGACGTAGACTGTCAGACCCTTGCAGCCCAGTTCCCAGGCCAGCATGTAGGCAGTTTCTACATCCTCAACTGTGGCCTGGGCGGGATGATTAATCGTTTTGCTGATGCTAGAATCCACGAAGGCCTGCAGGGCAGCCTGCATGCGCACGTGCTCTTGGGGCGTGATGTCCTGAGCCACAACGAAGACACGCCGGATGGACTCAGGCACTTCGGCGACATGCTGGCAGCTCCCGGTGGCGTTCACCTGCTCCAAGATGCTTGTCCGTGTGGCCTCATCCAGACCTGCCTCCAGCAGAGCTTCTTCGAACAGTGGGCTGGTGTAGGTTAGCCTCAGGTCGTGGTCATTGTCCTTCACTGTGCGGGTGTAGGCCAGGGCGAACACAGGTTCGCAGCCGTAGCCTTCGCAGCCGGCCACCGTGCCCACGGTCCCCGTGGGGGCTACAGTGGTCTGGGCAACGTTGCGGACGCCGTGCTGCCTGATGCCCTCGCTGATTTCTTCCCAGTTCAGCGGCGGGCGACCCCAATCGCGACTGAAGGGGACGAGCGGCTGCGGTGGCTGCCAGCGCAGATCGGCAGGATCGTAGATACTTCCCTTGATGGTGGGGAAGGGGCCGCGCTCCCGCGCCAGCGCTATGCTGGCCTTCATGCTGTGGTAGCGGATGAACTCCATGACCTGACCAGCGAACTCTTGACCCTCATCGCTGCCGTAGCGGATGCCCAGGCGGTACATCATGTCCGCCAGACCCATGATGCCCAGGCCGATGCGGCGGCAGCGCAGTGCGGCTTCGCGGAGCTGCGGTACGGCAGGCACGTAACTGTTGGCGTCCACAACGTTGTCCAGGAAGTGGACGGACAGCTCCACACTCTCGCGTAGCCTCTCCCAGTCCACTTCGTTGTCGCCGGTCACATGCTGGGCCAGATTGATGGACCCCAGGCAGCAATTCTCGTAAGGTCCCAGCGGCTGCTCCCCACAGGGGTTGCTGCTTTCGATCACATAGAGGTGGGGCACGGGATTGTGGCGGTTGACGGTATCGAGGAAGAGCACGCCCGGTTCACCATTGTGGTGGGCTTGTCGGGCGATCTGGCGGAACAGCTCTCGCGCGCGCACTGTCTTCCACACGCTACCGTCGCGCGGGTTGATCAGATCAAAGTCGTCATTGTCTTGCACCGCCTGCATGAAGTCATCAGTGATGCCCACCGAGGTGTTGAAGTTACTGATAGCGCCTTCGTTCGTCTTGCAGTGGATGAACGCTTCGATGTCGGGATGATCCACGCGTAACACGGCCATGCAGGCGCCTCGACGGACACCGCCTTGAGCGATGACGCCGAAGGCTGTGTCGTACGCCTTGAGGAAGCCCAGAGGGCCGGTGGCGATCCCTCCACTGGAGGCAACCCGATCACCTTGGGGCCGCAGGTTGGAGAAGCTGAAGCCCACACCACCGCCGGTCTGCTGGATGAGCGCTGCGTCTCGCAGTGTCTGGAAGATGCCGCCGGGTTGCCTGCCCATGTCATCCATGACAGGAAGCACGAAACACGCGGCCAACTGGCCAAGCGGTGTGCCCGCACCCGTGAAGGTGGGGGAGTTGGGCAGGAAACGGAAACTGGTCATCAGGCGACAGAAAGCCTCTTCGGTTATCAGTCTATCCCTGCCGTAGTCAGCGTCAACAGCGGCCACCGTGCGCGCCACGCGGCGAAACATCTCCGCTGGCGTTTCCACCGGCCTGCCATAGCTTCCCTTGCGCAGGTAGCGTTTTTCGAGAATGGTCAGGCCATGATCGCTGATCGGTAGTGGTTCCTTGGATGTGATGACTGATGTGGTGTTGCTACCGCCGCTCACAGCGCTCTTCCCTCCTGCCTGTGAAAAGGTCTCCTACACCCATCCCTGCTCCCTAGCTCCTCCATCCCTTTAGGTCTCCTTCAGCAGCCGGTCAATCTCGTCCTTGACTGCCCCCAGATCGGTCAATTCCAGGTAGACGGTGGCGAAGCGGATGTAACCCACCTCGTCCAGTTCCTTCAGTAGCTCCAGCAGCTTGCCCCCGACGATCTCAGTGGACACCTCGGCCTTGCCGAGGCCAAACACGTGGTCCTCGACCTGATCAACGACCCGTTCGATGTCTGCCATGGCGATGGGGCGCTTGGCACAGGCAAGCCGGATACCGTCGAGCAACTTCTGGCGGTCGTAGGGTTCTCGCCTGCCGTCGCTTTTGACGATGTGAAGGGCGGTGGCAACCTGTTCGTAGGTGGTGAAGCGTTGGCCACAACGCTTGCACTCTCGCCGCCTACGGATGCCATCGCCAGCCGAGCGGGTGTCTACAACGCGTGAATCAAATCCAGCACAATGGGGACATTTCATTTCTTGACCTCACTTCGCCGAAGGGAAGCGCACAAGGGCAGGACGCGCGAGAGTTCAGTTGAGTTTCCCCACCGGACACAAGATGTTGGGGTCATGAAGCAGCAGACCACAACATGTTGGGCCGCTGAAGCGTGGGAGAGTATACCACAGGATGGCGGCCTTGGCAAGTGCACGCTCGGGAGTGTTACACATTGGGGACAATCTCTCCCATGGTTTCAACTGGGCAACTGGTGGGAGATTGGCCCATTTCGTGCGCTGATGGTATACTTGTTCACGAATAAGTCCTTTCGCAAATATGGCGTGTGCAATACGGAGGTTGTTGACCATGGAGACCATACTCAAAGGAACAGGCGAGAACGTCATCATCGGTGATGGCCGGCCGACGNTCNTTATCGGTGAGCGGATCAACCCCACGGGCAAGAAGAANCTGGCCGCNNCNNTGNTNGNNGGNGACCTGGAGATCGTGNGCCAGGAAGCGTTGGCNCAGGNNGAGGCNGGCGCTGACGTGCTGGACGTCAATGTCGGCGCGGCAGGCGTGAGCGAGGTTGACTTGCTGCCCAAGGCCGTCAAGCTTGTGCTGGAGACAGTGGATCTGCCCGTCTGCATTGACACCGCCAACGGCGAGGCGCTGCGGGCAGCATTGGAGGCACACAAAGAGCTGAATCCTGACGGCAAGCCACTCGTCAACTCGGTCAACGGCGAAGAAGCTAGCCTGGCACGGGTGCTGCCACTGGTGGCGGAGTACGGCGCGGCTGTCATCGGTCTGTGCATGGACGATCAGGGGATCCCAGAGACGCCAGAGCAGCGACTTGCGGTGGCCAAGAAGATCGTCGAGCGGGCCGAGGGGATGGGCGTTCCCCGCGACAACGTGGTCATTGACTGCCTGGCGCTGACCGTGGGGGCCGACTCGAAGGCGGGCTGGACGACGCTGGAGGCCATCCGTTTGCTCAGGGAAGAGATGGGGGCAAATATGGCACTTGGGGCCAGCAACGTCTCCTTTGGGCTACCAGAGCGGGAGATGATCAACGGAGCTTTCCTGGCCATGGTCATTGCTGCTGGCGTGAACTGTCCCATTGTGGATGCAGCCAAGGTGCGGCCCTACATCCTGGCTGCTGACCTGCTCCTGGGCCGTGACGATTATGCCATGCGCTACATTCGGGCCTTCCGTCGGCGGCGAAAAGCGCAGGGCGGGCGTGCCTGAGATCCGCCGAATGGGTAGTTCGCTATTTCGACGTCGTCCCCAGAGAAGTATGAAACGTGATCCGTGAAACGTGACACTGATTCATGGTTTACGTTTCACGTTTCACGTCTTACGCTTTGTGTCTGCTTCGTGCTCTATGACCCAGGTCATGGGCGGTTTCGGCGAGAGAGGACATACTTAGGAAGGCATGATCCGCCTAGAACCGTTCATCGCTGCCTTCGTGCAGCGAGAAGTAGATCGAGCAGACACCGAGACCCGCTATCGCCCACCGTTGGTGGGCTTCGCCGATGCCGCGGATCCCCGTTTTCTCCAATTGCGGGAGGTCGCCGAACCGACCCATCTGCTGCCTGGCGATCTGCTGCCGGCGGCGCGGTCGGTTGTCTCTTTCTTTTTGCCTTTCGCCGAAGAGATTGTGAAGGCCAATCGGGCGCAGCCTCGCGAGGTCGCTTGCCAGTGGGCGCTGGCCTACGTCGAGACCAACGCGCTCATCAACCGCATCGCCCAGCGGCTCATCACTTCTCTGGCCGAGCGGGGGGTGCAGGCNGCAGCGGAGCCGGCTACGCACAACTGGGACCCTGTGACCNTCATCAGCCGCTGGTCGCACAAGAGCGTGGCGGCCATCGCTGGCCTGGGCAGCTTCGGCCTGCACCACATGCTGATCACCGACGCCGGCTGCGCTGGCCGTTTCGGCAGCCTGGTGCTGGACGCCGCGCTGGAACCGACGTCGGCGCCTGGGACTGCCGTCCGCGAGCGCTGCCGCTATCTCCGCGATGGGAGCTGCATGATCTGCGTGCAGCGCTGCCCCGTGGGCGCGCTGACCGAAAAGGGGCTGGATAAGCGCCGCTGCTACGAGTGGTTGCTGCAGGTGGCCGACCGCTTCCGCCAGTTGGGGCTGGCCGACGTCTGCGGCAAGTGCGCCACCGGCCCCTGCGCCTTTGAATCGGCGGTGTGAACTGATTGCGGATTGCGGATTGCGGAATGGGAAATCCGCAATCCGCATTCCGAAATCCGAAATCTCAGGAGGACACATGCTGGTTAGAGACCGAATGACACCCGATCCCATCTGCGGACACCCTGAGATGCCCGTCACAGAGGCCCAAGCCTCGATGAGGGAGAAGAACATACGCCATCTGCCCATCGTGGACGAAGATGGGAGACTGGTGGGCCTGGTGACGCAGCGATCACTGTTACGAGCCCTCCCTTCGGATGTGAGCAACTTCAGCCGCTTCGAGATCAGCTACGTCCTGGGCAGGATCAAGATCGGTCACGTCATGGTCAAGGATGTGTTCACCATTGATGAGAATACGGCCATCGAGGAGGCCGCCCGCATCATGGCTGACCAGAAAATCGGCTGCCTGCCGGTCACGCGGAGTGGTGACCCTTCGATCGGCTCAGGGCAAAGGCTGGTGGGGATCATTACCGACAACGACCTGTTTGCCACCATGGTGGATTTGCTGGGCGCTCGGCGAGCAGGCCTGCGAGTGACCGTGCTGCAACCAGACCGGCCCGGCGAGATCGCCCGCCTATCTACAGCAATTGCCAAGGAGAGAGGTAACCTGACGGTGGTCATGGGTTGTCCAGCATCGGAGCCAGGCATGTGGATCTCTGTGCTCAAGGTGACGAACATCCCTTGGGAGGGGTTGAAGAAGATCATAGACAAGTTGGGAGACATTGAGATTCAAGACGTGCGGGAGATATAGGTTGGTAGATTGGTATATTGGTAGATTGGTATGATGGTAGATTGGTTCACCAGTTCGCCAATGTACCAGTCTACCGATCCACCGAGTTTGGGAGCGGATATGGCGATAGAACGTGAGAATCCAGAAGGCGCGGTGTTGGTCGTTGGCGGTGGCATCGGTGGGATGCGCGCTGCTATTGATCTGGCCGAGGCTGGTTTGGAGGTTTACTTGGTGGAGAGGGATCCGGGGCTGGGTGGCCGAGTAGCCCAGTTGGGCTACATGTTCCCCACCCACGACTGCGTGCTCTGCCGCGGTACCTCCGATCACGGTTACGGCTGCACACGGCCAGCCATCTCGCCTGCCTTCATGGACCATAACCTGCATCCCAATATCGAGATCATGACTCGCACGGAGATCGCGGATGCCGGCGGACAGGCTAGCGACTTCACGGTCACCTTGCGGCATCAGCCCCGCTACGTATCTGTGGAGCGCTGCACCAACTGCGGCCTCTGCGCAGCAGCTTGCCCTGTGCGCTTGCCTAGCGAGTTCCAGGAAGCGTTAGTGACGCGCATGGCCATCCACAAGAGTGCGCCGCGCTCGTTGCCTGATGCCTACTACGTGGACAAGGGGGATTACTGCCTGGACTGCCGTCGCTGCGAGGCTGTGTGCCCGACCGGGGCCGTGAATCTGGATGAAGAGCCCTGGGACGAGGAGATCAGGGTTTCGGCCATCATCCTGGCCGTGGGGTACCAGTTGTCAGATGCCAAGGCACTGGAGGAGTTTGGCTTCGGGCGCTATGCCAATGTCGTTCACAGCATGCAGTACGAGCGCTACGTCAGCCGTTCGGGGCCCACGGAGGGGTTGATCTTGCGTCCCTCGGACTACACGCCGCCGAAACGCATTGCCTGGCTGCAGTGCATCGGCTCCCGCGATCAGGAGCATCCCTATTGCTCGTCCATCTGCTGCATGTACGCCACCAAGGAGGCGGTGCTGGCCAAGCAGCGTGTGGATGGCGTTCATTGCCAGATCTTCATGATGGATGAGCGGGCCTTCAACAAGGAGTACAACGCCTACTTCCACCGTTCCTGCGAGGAATACGGTGTTGAGTACACTCGTTGCCGCATCTCCGACCTGTGGGAGGACCCCCAGACCCACGACTTGATCCTGCACTATCCCGACGAAGAAGGCAAAAGGAGGATCGCTTCGACATGGTCGTGCTGTCGGTGGGGGTGCAGCCGCCGGCTGGAGCGGAGGGGTTGGCCCGCGTCCTGGGTTTCGACCTCAACCAATATGGCTTCTGCGAGACGGACAAGTTCAATCCACTGGAGACCAGCCAGCCGGGCATCTATGTCTGCGGGGCCTTCTCCTCGCCGAAGGACATCGCCGAGACGATCATTGACGCCGCCGGGGCTGCCGGCGACGTCATGCGCATGTTCCACGATCAACTCGGCGGGCAGCGTTCCAGCCGCGAGTATCCCTTCCTGAGCGAGGGCGATTTCCCGCCCGAACGGGATGTGAGCGGCCAACCGGCCCGCGTGGGGGTCTTCGTCTGCCGCTGCCGTCCGGCTATCGAAGGCGTAGTGGACGTCGAGCGCTTGCTCGCCCATGCCGGGGAGTATCCGCACGTGGTCTACACTGCGGACGTTGGCTACGGTTGCTTCCCTGAGGGGCTGGCGGCCATCAAAGAGGCCATCGCTGACCATGACCTGAACCGGGTGGTCGTCGCCGGTTGCAGCCACCGCACCCACGAATCTCTCTTCCAGCGCACCGTGCGGGAAGCGGGCCTTAATGCCTACCTCGTGGAGATGGCCAACATCCGCGAGCACTGCGCCTGGGTGCATCCCCACGAGCCGGAGAAGGCCACACGCAAGGCGATAGAGCTGGTGCGCATGGCCGTGGCTCGTGCCAGCACTCTGCAACCGGTGCACAAATCGGCCGTGCAACTGATGCGGCGGGCGCTGATCATCGGCGGCGGCGTGTCGGGCATGACGGCGGCGCTGGCCATCGCCGACGCCGGCTTCGACGTCGCCCTGGTTGAGCGGAGCGACGCTCTTGGCGGTCACCTGCACAACATCCACTACGTGGTCGAGGGGTACAACCCGCAGCGGCTCCTGCGAGACCTGGTCAACCGCGTGCGGGGGCACGAGCGCATTGACGTCTACACCCATACCGAGGTGGTCGAACACACCGGCTACGTGGGGGGCTATCGGGCCATCCTGCGCCGGCGTGATGGCAGCGAGGAGACCATCTCCCACGGGGTGACCATCGTGGCCACCGGAGGGCAGGAGGCCCGGGGCACCCGTTACCTGCTGGGCCAACATCCGAAGGTCATCACCCAGCTTGAGCTGGAGGAGCCATTGCCTATCGCCTGGATGAGATCGCTGAACTGAAGGACGTGGTGATGATCCAGTGCGTCCGCCCCGAGGGTGCCAAGTATGACTACTGCTCCCGCATCTGCTGCACCAGCACCATCAAGAACGCGATGCGCATCAAGGTGGCCAGCCCAAATTGTCGGGTGACGGTGCTGTACAAGGACATAATCACCTACGGCTTCCGCGAGCAGTACTACACCGAGGCGCGGCGGCGGGGCGTGCTCTTTGTACGCTATGACGATGACACCAAGCCTATCGTCGAAACGGTGGGGGACACGAAAAAGAGCGAAAGGGTGGGGGACACGAGAAAGGGCGAAAACAACAGTCAGTTGCGGGTGACGGTGCAGGAGCCCATACTGCGCCGGCCGATGGTCATCGAGCCCGATTGGCTGGTATTGAGCACGGCCATCGAGCCGTCCGCGGGTACGGCGGAGATGTCCAAGTTGCTCGAGGTGCCACTGTCCCACGAGGGGTTCTTCCTGGAAGCGCATATCAAAATGCGCCCTATGGACTTCATGAAGGAGGGCATCTTCGTCTGTGGCATGGCTCATTATCCCAAGTTTATCGGGGAGTGTATCAGCCAGGCCCTGGCCACGGCGGGACGAGCCATCACCATCCTTGCCAAAGAGCCTCTCTACGTCGGTGACACCATCGCCGTGGTGGATCAGGCGAAGTGCGTGGGCTGCTTGACCTGTGTGAGGGTCTGCCCCTTCCACATTCCCAAGGTTGATCCCGACAGGGTCGGGGTGGGCGAGATTGTGGGGGCGGCCTACATCGAACCGTCGCTGTGCCAGGGTTGTGGCACCTGCACCGCCGAGTGCCCGGCCACGGCCATTCAGTTGATGAACTACACGGATAGACAGATCATGGTGCCCGAGTCACCTGTTTTGGGGAGTTGGGTAGAGGTATGAGCGACAACGGCAACGGTTTTGAGCCGGAAATCACGGCTTTCATGTGCATTTACTGTGCCTACATGGCGGCGGACACCGCCGGGGCTCTGCGCATCCCCTATCCAGCCAACGTCAAGCTGGTGAAGCTGCCCTGCACGGGCAAGACCGATCCGCGCTATATCCTCAAGGCCTTCGAAGACGGGGCTGATGGGGTGTATGTGGTAGCCTGTTCGCTGGGAAACTGCCACCATGTGCGCGGCAACGAGCGGGCATATGCGCGTGTGCAGCGGACGAAGAAGATACTCGATGACATCGGCCTGGGCGGAGAGCGGCTGGATATGTTCTTCGTGTCTGGAGGCCAGGGAGCCACATTCGCCGAAGTAGCGGAGAAGATGACAGAGCGGATTCGGGA
>JGI24025J20009_10001720_pt1 | contig 16297 bp, 16 predicted proteins | sample Cruoilmetagenom3_FD_20009 | JGI IMG/M metagenome (IMG submission 20009)
GCTGCAGCATAGCCGCGGATTTCGCGCTGGGTGAAGCAGGACCGGCTCGTATCGATCTCGGTCGGCTCTGCGTCCGCCGCATTGGCTTGCGGCGCATCCATCGGTGCGCAAGCGCCAAGGCTGATCGCGACGGTGCCGACGAATGCAGCCTTGAGTGGTTTCCGGATAGAGTAAGTCATGGAATCGTTCCTCTATTGCAACAGTGAGCCCCCTTCGTGTTCGGTCCCGCTTTGCTGCACCGGAGCCGCTGGAAAGCCATACTCTCCGGCACATTAACCTGACCCAACCATTTCGGCCCAATTCTCCTGCCGAGGAGAGCCTGAACCATGGCCAGCGCTGCAAAAGTCCAACAACTCGTACCACGCGAACCGCGTGGGCCGTGCAATGTGGAAACCAGCATTGTGGACGATTGCAACCGCGAGCTTGAAGCGTGGATCGGCAATATCTCGCGCCACGGCTTTATGGCCGAGTGCGAGGAGAAGTTCCCTCTCGGCGCGATCATTCTCATCAACCTGCCCGATCGCGGCCGTGTCCGCGCTGAATTGCGCTGGGCAGTCGGCTGGCGGTTCGGCGCGCTGATCCGCGACAGCTGAACAGCTCGCCGCATTCTAACCACAACTTGCACCTGCGCTCTGGTCTGCATCATGATCGGCGCGTAACACTTCGATCAAGCAGCAATGCACACGGACTGGCCAACGCTTATCGCGCCCGGTCCTCGAGCCCGCCGGACAGCGGGTTACGCTAGGCATGGCGGTAGATCGTACCTTCCTTTCCTAGGGGTTGGTGCGATCCTCGTTTGACCCCAGCCAGACTTGCACCGCGCCGCCAAATCGCCCAGCATTGCAAGCATGTCCGAGCGATACACCAGCTTCACCGACTTCTGGCCGCACTATCTGCGCGAACATGCCAAACCGCGCACCCGCGCGCTTCACTATATCGGCACCACGCTGGTCTTCGCCGTCGCGGTCTATGCCGTGCTGAGCGGCAAGCTGTGGTGGCTCCTCGCCATGCCGCTCGCCGGGTATTTCTTCGCCTGGCTCGCCCACTTCACGGTGGAGAAAAACCGCCCGGCGACTTTCACCTATCCGCTGTGGAGCCTTGCCGCCGATTTCCGCATGTATTTCCTCTGGCTCGGCGGAAAGCTGCGCCCGGAGCTGGAGCGCGCCGGGGTTAGATAAGAATTCCGGCCCACAGGGCCGCAAGGGCGACCGCCCGCCCGCAGCGGGCGCAGCTTGCCTGCGCATCTAGCGAGGACGCGCGCCCGGATGGGCGTGCGCAAAACAAGCATCTCACAATACTTTGTCAGGGCGCGGATCGTGCTTGTGGCGGTTTTCCTTGCCGAGCACGCGTTCGAGGCGCTGGGCCAGAGTGCCCGCCGCCTTTCGCGCTGCAGTATCGACATCGGCAGCATGTTCGGTAACGCCAATCGGCTTGTCCCCGCGAATGCGCGCTTCGATCATGCAGGCCTTGTCATCTGCCCCGCCCTTGGCGCCGTTTTCATCGCGCACATGGATTTCCAGCCGGGTCAGCCGATCTTCGAACCGGGCGAGCTTTTCGCGCACCTGCGCCTCGATCCGCTCCGCCACATTTTCGGTGCCCATAACGGAGCTGTCGGAATTGAATTGGACCTGCATTTCGCGTGTTCCTCTCTCATAGCATTCTGTCTTGTTACGATATGGGGTCAGCGCCCGCGCATTCCAGCAAAATCGCGCCATTTTCGGCCTGAATTGCGCCCCACTCATCGCCGTTCAAGACACTCCCCCTATTGTCCGCTAGAGCCTGCGCCATGAGTGAGCCTGTAACCATCCTTGTCGATGCCGATGCCTGCCCGGTGAAGGACGAGATTTACCGCGTCGCCGAGCGTTTCAAAGCCCATGTCCGCGTGGTCAGCAACGCCGCCTTCCGCGTGCCGGTGAGCGAGCGGGTGAAGCGCGTTGTGGCGGATGGATATTCCGTCCACATCTCGGGCGGCTCGCCGCCCGCAAGCGCGACCGCGCGCCCGAGCTTTTGCGAGGAGCCAAGGGGCACGGATGTGCCCCGCCCGGCGCCTGAGGGGCCAAAATATGACGCGGCGGACGACTGGATCGCCGAGAACGCAGGCCCGCGCAGCGTGGTCATCACCGCCGACATATTGCTCGCCGAACGCTGCCTGAAAGCGGGCGCGGCAGTGCTGAAACACGATGGCCGCGCGTTCGACACCGCGAGCATCGGCAGCGCGATTGCCACCAGAGCCATCATGGCAGATTTGCGCAGCGGCATGGACGGCATAGGAGGCGGCCCGCCCCCGTTCAGCAAAGCGGACCGGTCACGGTTTTTGCAGGCGCTCGACCGGGTGTTAACGAAGCTCCACCGCCCCTGACCTCGCCCCCTGTTAGCGCCCTGCTTTGCCGAGCGAACGCGCGCTAATGTGGAGCACATGGAGCACAGTCCTGATGCAGAAATTCCGGGGCCGGATTTGGGGGCCTTTTGAGCGCGGGGTGACGCTGGCTGATGGCACGTCTGAACGGTGCTGCCGGAGAGGGTGGCGGGGGTGATGGATGTGTGCTGGCTCATGCCGGTGAGTTGAGCAGGCGTGCGGGGGTGTAGGGAAGTGACGATCCCCACAGATCGTCACCCTGAATTAATTTCAGGGTCTATCACCCCGCCACCAGCGCGTATATCAGCAGCGCGCTCGCCGCTGTGCATGCTAGTGTGCGCACATGGTTGAGGCGGGTCCAGCGGATGAGGTAGTCTTGCCATATGGCGGCGCCCTCTGCGGTCCGCGGGTTGGCTGCATCCAGTCTGTTGTTGAGCGGCACATTGCCCGCCGCAGTTACTCCGAACATGCCGATGACATAGATCGCTCCGCCAGCCATCGCCGGAGCAGCGCTCGCCGGGCCGGGCAGCCCTATCAAGCCCGCGATCACAAGGCCCGCGCACACCAGCGTGCTCACAAAGAATAGCGGCAGGAAGGCGCTTTTCAGGATCACGCGGTTTATCGATTGCATGGCCCGCGCGCCCTCTTCATCCGGCAATTCGCCAAGGGCGCGCATTCCGAAAACGGAGAAGGTGAAGTAGATGCCCGCCATCACCCCGGCCGAGATCGCCGCGAACCACACCAGCCCTGTGACTATGGCCACCATACCGCCCCCCTGTGAGAATTATTCGGTGACTGTAACGTCCGCCGCATCCTCCGGCAAATACAACTTCTCGCCCTTTTCCTTATACAGCGCGCTCATCTCCTCCATACCTTTCAGCGCGGCCTGACGGCTGGCTTCCGCAGTGTCCGCGCCTGAGGCGGTGGCTTCGAGGAAGCTGTCGGGATCGGCGTTTTGCTTACTGGCGAAATCGCGCACTTCCTGGCTGATCTTCATTGAGCAGAATTTGGGGCCGCACATGGAGCAGAAGTGGGCGGTTTTTGCGCCTTCTGCGGGCAGGGTCTGGTCGTGGAATTCCTCTGCCGTATCGGGGTCGAGTGACAGGTTGAACTGGTCGCGCCAGCGAAATTCAAAGCGCGCTTTGGAAAGCGCATCATCGCGCACCTGCGCTGCCGGGTGGCCTTTCGCCAGATCGGCCGCGTGGGCCGCCAGCTTATATGTCACCACGCCGACCTTCACATCGTCGCGGTCGGGCAGGCCGAGGTGTTCCTTGGGCGTGACGTAGCAAAGCATCGCCGTGCCGTACCAGCCGATCTGCGCCGCGCCGATGCCGCTGGTGATGTGGTCATATCCCGGCGCAATATCGGTGACGAGCGGCCCGAGCGTGTAGAACGGCGCTTCGCCGCACACCTCAAGCTGCTTGGTCATGTTCTCCTTGATCTTGTGCATGGGCACGTGGCCCGGCCCCTCGATCATGACCTGCACATCTTCCTTCCACGCGCGGTGGGTGAGCTCGCCCAGCGTGTAGAGCTCGGCAAATTGCGCTTCGTCATTGGCGTCCGCNATGNNGCCGGGGCGCAGGCCGTCACCCAGCGAATAGGCGATGTCNTANGCCTTCATGATCTCGGTNATCTCGTCGAACTTCTCGTACAGGAAGCTCTCCTTGTGATGCGCGAGGCACCATTTCGCCATGATAGAGCCGCCGCGCGACACGATGCCGGTCACGCGCTTGGCGGCCATCGGCACATAGGGCAGGCGCACGCCCGCGTGGATGGTGAAATAGTCGACGCCCTGCTCGGCCTGCTCGATCAAAGTGTCGCGGAAGATTTCCCAATTGAGGTCTTCGGCGACGCCGCCGACCTTCTCCAGCGCCTGATAAATCGGCACAGTGCCGATGGGGACGGGGCTGTTGCGGATGATCCATTCGCGGGTGTCATGAATGTTGCGGCCCGTGGATAGGTCCATGACCGTGTCCGCGCCCCAGCGGATCGACCAGACCATCTTGTCGACTTCGTTCGCTACGTCAGACGCAACGGCAGAATTGCCGATGTTGGCGTTGATTTTGACGAGGAAGTTGCGCCCGATTGCCATCGGCTCGGCTTCGGGGTGGTTGACGTTGGAGGGGATGATGGCCCGCCCGCGCGCCACTTCGTCGCGCACGAATTCCGGGGTGACGTAGGCGGGAATTTCCGCGCCCCAGCTTTCACCTTCGGTCACTTTGCCAGCGATCTGCGCGCGGCCCAGGTTCTCCCGCTCCGCCACATATTCCATTTCCGGCGTGATGATGCCGCGGCGGGCATAGTGCATTTGCGAAAGGTTCGCGCCCGGCTTGGCGCGCAGCACGGTCTTGGCGACATTGGGGAAGGCAGGCACGCCGCCGGAGCGGTCCGGCCCGAGCTGGCCATTGTCCTCCGGCTTGATTTCGCGGGCTGAGTATTCCTCAACATCGCCGCGTGCCAGCTGCCAATCACGGCGCAGCGCGGGCAGGCCGGTGTTAATGTCGATCTTCGCATTCGGGTCGGTGTAGGGGCCGGAGGTGTCGTACACGCGGATCGGCGGCTCGCCCGAAGACGGCTCCAGATCAATCTCGCGCATGGCCACATTCAAGTCGCCGACATGGACCTTGCGGCTGCCCCGGATCGGGCCGGTGGTTACGCCAATTTCGAATTGGGAATTGATGTCGGCCATATTTGCTCTCTCCAACGGCATGGTGAATTCCTGCGCAGGCCGGAATCCATGGTCTGGACTCCTGCTTTCGCAGGAGCGCACATCAACATCGGAGGTGGAGCAACATAACTGCCCACTCCCTCCGCCGATGTTAATCGGTTCAGGTTCAACGGGTCGAGCGTTGCGAAACGCCCCTCTCAGGTCACGCGACCTCCCCGGGGATGCCTCGTGACTTAGGCGGAGCGGAATGCCGAGTCCAGTGCAGCAGCTACCCCGCCATCCCTGCCGCCTGCCAATTGGCAATCGCCTCCACCGGATACAGCAGCATAATCACGTTGAGCGTCAGATTGTCGCGCACCACCCATGCGGCGGCGACCTCTCCGATCAGCGCGAGCGCCACGGTCACTTTCACCGGCAGGCGCAGGGCGAGATAGAAGCCAAACGCCATCCAGCCGATGTCGGCGGCGGAATTGAGCACGCTGTCACCCGAATAGCCCCAGTTTGCCGTAACCGAGCGGAAGCGGCCGATCACCAGCGCTGTGTTTTCGAGCACTTCCCAAGCTGCTTCCAGAAACACCGCCAGCGGCAATCCCCAACGCGCGCCATGCGGCCCAGCCCAGCGCTTTTTCACAAAGGCGAACCAGCCCAGCGCATAGAAGATCATCCCGTGGATGATATGGCTGGGCGTGTACCAGTCGGAGATGTGCTGGCTGTTGCCCGCATCATTGATCCGCCCGTGCCACAGCTTCACATAGCCGCATTCGCAAATGGGCGGACGGTCCATCGCAAGCAGAATGGCGACGGCAAGGATCGCAATAGCTGCCGATATGATGAGGGCACGGCGGTTCGGGACAAGAAGTGGCATGCCCGCCGGACGCTAAAGCTTGCGAAGCGATTGGCAAGTCCAGCGGTCAGCTTGTGGCAATGTGGAGGCCTTGAGAAAGACGCCAATGCCGCTAGGCAATGTCATGAAGCATCAATTTGACCTGCAATAAGGCCACAAATATGACCGAATTTCCCGCCTCCACCACCGAATACAAGCAGGGCAAGCGCAACGCCTTCACCCGCTTCCTCGACGGCGTGGAGTGGCTCGGCAACCTCCTGCCGCATCCGGTCACGCTGTTTGCGCTGCTCGCCATCGGCATTGTGCTGCTGTCCGGCCTGCTGGGCTGGATGGGCGTATCGGTCGTCGACCCGCGCCCTGCCGGAGCAAACGGCGTGGCGGAAGACGGGATGATCCGTGCGATCAGTCTGATGGATGGCGACGGGGTTCGGCGCATCTTTACCGGACTGGTCGACAATTTCACCGGCTTTGCGCCTTTGGGCGTCGTGCTGGTGGCGATGCTGGGTGTGGGCGTGGCGGAGAAATCGGGCCTGCTGAGCGCGGCTGTGCGCAGCATGGTGATGGGCGCACCGCCCAAGCTGGTGACGGTCGCCATCGTGTTCGCCGGCATCATCTCCAACACCGCATCCGAAGTCGGTTATGTCGTGCTGATCCCTTTGGGCGGCGCGATCTATTACGCGCTGGGCCGCCATCCGCTGGCAGGCATGGCGGCGGCCTTTGCCGGGGTATCGGGCGGTTATAGCGCGAATTTGCTGATCGGCACGATCGATCCGCTGCTGGCGGGTATCACGCAGGAAGCCGCGCAATTGATCGATCCTGATTACACCGTGCTGGCGACTGCGAACTGGTATTTCATGTTCGCCTCCACCTTCCTTGTCGCGACCATCGGTTCGCTGGTGTCGATCTATATCGTGGAGCCGAAGCTGGGCGAATATGATGCGTCCAAGGCCGATCCCACAATCCTTGATGAAGGGATGATGCAGAAGCTGACCGATGATGAGCGCAAGGGCCTGCGCTGGGCGGGGCTGGCGCTGCTGGGTGTGCTCGCGTTGATGGCCCTTACGCTCGTTCCCGAATGGGGCATCTTGCGCAATGCGGAGGATGGCGACCGGATGGACTCGCCCTTCTTCGATGGCTTTGTCGTGTGGATCCTGATCTTCTTTGTCACCATCGGTTATGTCTATGGCCGCGCGGTCGGGACGATGAAATCTGACCGCGACGTGATTGACGCGATGGCCGCCGCGCTGTCCTCGCTCGGTCTCTATATCGTACTGGTGTTTTTTGCCGCGCAGTTCGTTGCCTTCTTTGGTTGGACCAACCTTGGCGCGATCACGGCGGTGACGGGCGCGAACTTCCTCGTCAGCACCGGCATGACCGGGCCGATGGTGTTCTTCCTGTTCATCATGCTGTGCGCATTGATCAACCTCTCGCTCGGCTCTGCCAGCGCGCAATGGGCCGTGACCGCGCCCATTTTTGTGCCGATGTTGATGCTGATCGGATATTCGCCCGAAGCTATTCAGGCGGCTTACCGGATCGGCGATTCCACCACCAATATCATCACTCCGATGATGAGCTATTTCGGGCTGATTCTGGCTTGGGCAACGCGCTATCAGAAGGATTTGGGCGTGGGCACGCTGATCGCGATGATGCTGCCCTATACGATCTTCTTTATCACCGCATGGTCGATCTTCTTCTACCTCTGGACCTTCGTGTTCGGCATTCCGGTGGGGCCAGGTTCGCCGACCTATTACGCGCCGTAAGCGGGTCTAATCGCCAACTTCCCGGTCGATCAGCGTGATGCCACGCCCTTCCCAGCCGTTCAGCAGCGGCTTTGTCAGCACATCAGACAAGGCGCCCCGCGTGGTTGCGCCCAAATGGGTGACATTGGGCAGCGCGCGCAGCGAAAGCAAAAGCGTTCCCGCAGCGCTGACTGTCACATCGCTGGTCAGCACAAAGACTGGGCGAAGGCCACGCTGATGGAAAACCCGGCATTGCGGCGACATGACACAGCCGTCGTATATTCGTGCAAGAAATTCGAAACAGCCAGAGAGCTGTAAAACCGCTGCCCTAGAACCGCAAAAGCGCCACGCAGATCAGCGCGAGGCCCAGCACGCCAGCAATGATCGCCCAGCCGCGATTGACCACGCCGATCAAGGCGCTGGCGAAATGCAGGAAGGGCCGCCCGAAGGCGAGGATAACAAAGCCTTCCAGCGCCATCCCGCCGCCCATCACTGTGACCAGAATCGAAAGCCAGTCCGCCGGGTTCCAAGGATTGACGAGATAGATCGTCGCACCCAATGCCAGCACCACGATGCCAGTGAGGAAGCGCAGGCCTTCATGCTGCTCGAACTCTTCGAGCATGGCCGCCCAGCTGCCGGGGGAACGCAATTCTCCAATTGAAGCGCCAAGTGCGTAAAGCCCCATGAACAGGGCAATCCAAGCGGGAATATCTGCGGTTTCTGTCATGTTCTGGTGATAGACCTTTCACGCTGTTCGGTCTAGCCGGGACCGCTTCGCATGACTTCGCTCTACCGCCTTGATGCCGATGCCGCTGCAATCGCTCGGGAATTTGAAGTTTCGGCGGGCGATGATCCGTGGAGTGGCGGCTATGTCGCGCCCACCAGCTTTGCGCCGGTCATCACTGCGGGGCGCGAATTTATCGCCGGGCCGGGATCATCGCGCCAGCCGTGGCGCATGGTGCCGCGCCTGTGGGGCGTCCCGCCGCCGCCTTCCGCCCATGATGCCGCGCGCCCGGTGCTGAGTGTGCGCAACAGGCAAAGCCCGTTCTGGATCGGAAACTTGCGGAATCCTGAATTCCGCTGCCTAGTGCCTGCTACCAGTTTTATGGAATGGGGCGGTGTGGGCGCGAATGGCAAGCGTCGCCAGCACTGGTTCACCGCCTCCGACCAGCCGCTGTTTGCGCTCGCAGGCGTGTGGATGGACAGCGAAGTGCCGGGCTTCGCGCTGCTGACCTGCACGCCAAACGCGGCTCTCAAACAGGCCGGGCGCGATGCCATGCCGGTCATTCTGCCAAACCATCGCGGCGCATGGGCGACATGGTTGCACGGTGGGTGGGACAAGGCGAGCGCGCTGCTGGCGCCGTATTCGTCATCGCTGATGCGGGCGGTGGAGCGCTAGGGTTGGAGGGGTGCGATTTACGTTGTTCAACCCGCAACAGGCAGGTTTTTTGTTGAAGTGTACCGTACCCGAAATTCATGACTGCAGCTGCTGTCTATGGCACCTTGTTCGCCCATCACCATCGGATCGTTACCTCGCCCACCCATGCCGCCCCGTTTGCCTTCGCCCGCTTGATCGCTATGACCCGTTACAACGGAAACCACGCAAGAGGATTGCCCCCATGAAGATGCTCCGCCCCGCCCTGCTCGCCTCCGCCCTGGTCATGCCTTTCACGCCCGCCATGGCGCAGGATGTGATGACGCCCGAAGATGTTGCGCGCGTTGAATTTACCGGCACTGTCGCTGTGTCGAATGACGGCACGCAAGTGGCCTACACCCGCGTCCACTATCCCGATGTCACTCAGGGCGAAGATGATGGCGGAGGCCGTCAGCAATTGTTCGTGGCCGATGGCCCGATGCAGTCGCGCGCCTTCCTGCCCGAAGATATGAGCGTGTCCGGCATTGACTATTCGCCAGACGGCTCGATGATCACCTTCCTCTACACGGCCCGGGGCGAAGATCGCGCGCTGTGGGGCATTCCCACCAATGGCGGCTCGCACCGCAAACTGGCCGCAGTGGAAGATGCGCGCGTCGGCTCCTACGCCTACTCTCCTGATGGCAGCATGGTCTACATGCTCGTCTCAGCAGCGCCCGACGACACCCGCGACGATGAACACGATGCCGGTTTCGATGCGGTTGTTTACGAAGAAGAGGACCGCTTCAACCGCGTGTTCGTTGCCAGCGCTGGCGCAGGTGACATCGACGCGGAGCCGCGCGAGATTACCGTGCCCGGCTATGTCGACAGCTTCGAAGTTGCGCCAAACGGCCAATGGGCGCTGATCACCAGCGCACCCACCACGCTGGTGGATGACAGCTACACGTCCAAGCGCGCGCATATCCTTGACCTGACGACCGGCGATCTTGTCACTGTGGAAACGCCCGGCAAGCTAGGCGATATTGAGATTTCGCCCGATGGCAGCCAGCTTTCGATGATTGCGGCGGTGGATGAGAACGATCCGGCAAGCACCACGCTGCATCTGGTCGACACCGCCAACGGCACCTATCGCGCGCTCAACGAAGGCGCTCCCGAAGCGGCTGTCGATGCGGAGTGGATGTCCGACGGCCGCCTCGCCGTGGTCGTCCATGTCGGCGCGCAGAGCGTGCTGCGCTTCTATTCGGGCGATGGCGATATGCTGCGCGAAGTCGATCCCGACGGCCTCATCCTCACCAGCGTGGAACAGGGCGGCAATCGCCTGACGGTGGAAGCCAATTCGCCCATGCACCCTAACGAGTTGTTCCTCTATTCGGGCAGCGGGTTTGAACGCTGGACCGACCACAATCCGTGGCTGGCCAATATCGCCATGGGTCCGCAGCGCACCTTTACCTATACTGCGCGTGACGGGCAGGAAATCGAAGGCGTGCTGATTGAGCCGGTTGGCGGCATCCCTGCTGGCGGCGCGCCGCTAATCATGGATGTGCACGGCGGCCCCGAAGCGCATGACAGCAATGGCTGGACCACCAATTACAGCGGACCGGGACAGGTTGCGGCAGGTCAGGGCTATGCCGTGTTCCAGCCCAATTATCGCGGCTCCACCGGATATGGCACCGCCTTCTCCAAGCAGCATCAGGGCAATTACACCGATCCCGAATTCGTTGATCTGGTAGATGCCAAATATGCGCTGGCCGAAGCGGGCATTGCCGATGCCGACCGGGTGGGCATTACCGGCGGCTCCTATGGCGGCTATGCCACCGGCTGGAGCAGCACCTATTATTCGGAAGAATTTGCCGCAGGCGTGATGTTTGTCGGCATTTCCAACCAGATCAGCAAGGTCGGCACGGGTGATATCCCGAATGAGATGTATCTCGTCCACGCGCTGGAATGGCCGTGGGAGAACTGGCAGCACTGGCTGGAAATCAGCCCGATCTACTATGCCGACCGCGCCGATACGCCGCTGCTGATCATGCATGGCGACAGCGATCCGCGCGTCAGCCCCACGCAGAGCACCGAACTGTACCGCAACATCCGCATTCGCCGCCCGGACACGCCGCTGCGGCTGGTGTTCTATCCGGGTGAAGGCCACGGCAACAGCCGCGCCGCATCACGCTATGATTACAACCTGCGCATGATGGAATGGTTCGACACCTATCTGATGACAGGCGACCGCGACGCACCGCTGCCAGCACCGCGTCCGGAGCTGAACATCGAGGACTAGGCGCCTCGCCCAATCCGGATCAGACACAAGAAGAGGGCGGCTCCGCGAGGAACCGCCCTCTCTCTTTTCCCAAATTGACGCGGATCAGAATGTGTAGGCGAGGCCCAACATGCCGAGGAGCTGATCGCGCGATCCGCGCACGGTCGTGAACGGTGTATTTGCCGCATCGCCCAACAAGCGCGAATAGCCGAGGATGGTGACAAGACCAAGCCCGCCATTGGTGACATCGCCATCGAGATCCACAGCCACCAACAGGGTCGCACCGGCGCTGACAAAGCCGCCGCCATCGGGGTCATAGGCGGCGAGCGGAGACGGGCCTACTCCGGCAAAGGCAGCCGGGTCGACGGCAAAATTATAGTCCTGGAAATCCTCATCCGCCCATTCCGCGCTAAGCGACAGGCTGGCGGCAACTCCGCGGTTAAGCGGCGTGAAGTAAGACACGCTTGGGGCGACCACCGTGCCGCCATGCGCACCCGCGACATCGAACATCACATCAGTTTTGAGCGACAGGCTGTCGAACGGGTTGAGCAATTTGGGGAAATTCACGCCAATGCTCGGGCCGATTTCGACCGCAAGATCAAGCTCACCATATTGCGCGGTAATCTCATCCTCGATGTCATCCACACGGTTGCTGCGGATGCGCGCCGCGATACCGAGGTCAAGGCCAACGCCTTCGTCAGGGTCGGGAATGAAGTCCACTGTCAGGCCCGCAGCGCGCGGGCTGAACCGCACTCCGCCAAGTGATCCCTGCACTACAGGCAAGACCGAAATCACGTAATCATCCGATCCGGTGTAGGACGGGCTGAGCGATGCCCCCACCCCAAGTGTCGCGAAATCGCCGTCAAACACGGTTTCGCCCACGTCGAATGGCGGGCCAGCCGTTGGCGCGGACGGCGCATCCTGCTGCTCGTCCTGCTCTTGAGCGAAAGCAGGCGCGGTGATGGCAAGGCCGCAAATGGCGATGAATGCGGTGATCTGACGAATGGGCACGTTTGCTGGAATCCTTGTGATTTACGTCGGCAACGGACCGCGCGGGGTGCAGGTTCCCCAGATTCACCTCGGCACTCCCATCTCATACCCCAGTCTGGCCTGAAGTCAGCCATGGCCCTTAGCCCGTCATTGCCTCACCCCGGTAATGCGCTAAGGCACTGCCCTGATGAGCGGACGTGACTGCGATATCGCCATTGTTGGCGGAGGGCTTTCGGGCGGGCTGATTGCTTTGGCGCTCGCGCGGCATCGGCCCGACATATCGGTCCGCCTGATCGAGAGCGGCGCGCAGCCGGGTGGCAATCACCGGTGGAGCTGGTTTGCAAGTGATCTGGACACTGACGGAACCGAGCTGATGGCGCGTTTTCGCAAGGCCGAGTGGGACGATGGCTACGATGTGCGATTCCCCGCCTACAGGCGCAGACTGTCAGCCGGTTATCGCTCGCTCGCCAGCGAAGATTTCGCTGCATCCTTAGAGCGCGAACTGGCTGACGACACGATCATGACGGGCAGGCAAGTGGCCGCAGTCGATGCGGCGGGCGCGACCTTGGAAGATGGAACGCGGATCACTGCGCGCAGCGTGATCGATTGCCGCGGTTTTGCTGCGGGCGACCAATTGCACGGCGGCTGGCAAGTGTTCATGGGTCGCCATGTGCGCACAGCAAAGCCGCATGGCATCGCCCGCCCGATTATCATGGACGCGAAGGTCGACCAGCTCGCTCCTGCGGGTAACGAGGGCGCCTATCGCTTCGTTTACGTCCTGCCGCTGGGGCTGCACGATCTCTTCGTGGAAGACACCTATTATGCCGACAAGCCCGATCTGGATCGCAGCGCATTGTCGGGCCGGATCGACCAATATTGCCGCGCCGCCGGGCTCGAAGGCGATCCGGTCAGCTTTGAGACCGGCGTGCTTCCGGTTGTGACAGGAGGCGATTTCGGCGCATTTCAGGCCGCGCACCGCAATCCGGGTGTGAGCGTGGCTGGCGCGCGTGGAGGCTTCATGCATCCGCTCACCAGTTACACGCTGCCAATTGCCGTGAATGTTGCTCTCGCCGTCGCGCGCGATGCAGACCTGCCGGGTGAGCAAATGTCCGCCAAACTGGAGACGATGGCGCGTCAATACTGGCGCAAGACCGGCTTTTATCGTCTGCTTGGCCGAATGCTGTTCAATGGCGCGATACCGCAGGAACGCTATCGCATATTCGAACGTTTCTACCGTCTGCCCGAGGCATTGGTTGAACGATTCTATGCCGGACAATCCACATTGCTCGATCGCGCCCGTGTTCTGATCGGCAAGCCGCCCATCCCCGTCTGGCGCGCCATAAAGGCGCTGACAACGTCCTCACCTGAACTCGCTTCCCCCCAGTCCAAGGAAGATTCATGACAACTCCCGAAGGCCGCACAGCCTGTGTCATCGGCGCCGGATTTGGCGGCATGGCGCTCGCCATTCGCCTGCAAAGCGCCGGCATCGCCACCACGGTGATCGAAGGGCGCGACAAGGTTGGTGGCCGCGCCTATCATTGGCAGAAGGATGGCTTCACCTTCGATGCCGGTCCCACCGTCATCACCGATCCGCCGTGCCTGAAAGAGCTGTGGGAGCTGTCCGGCCACGATATCGCTGAAGATGTCGAGCTGATGCCGGTCATGCCCTTTTACCGCCTGAACTGGCCCGATGGCGTGAATTTTGACTATTCGAACGATGACGCAAATTTGCGCAAGGAAATCACCAAGCTCGATCCCGCCGATGTCGCAGGATATGATCGTTTCCTCGAATATTCCGCCGGAGTGCATGATGAAGGTTACGTCAAGCTGGGAACGGTTCCGTTCCTCGATTTCAAGTCCATGCTCAAGGCCGCTCCCGCGCTTGCCAAGTATCAGGCGTGGCGCAGCGTCTATTCGATGGTCAGCAAATTTATCCGCAATGAAAAGCTGCGCGAGGCACTGAGCTTCCACACACTGCTGGTCGGCGGCAGCCCGATGAAGACGAGCAGCATTTACGCCCTGATCCACAAGCTGGAGAAGGACGGCGGCGTTTGGTGGGCGCGCGGCGGCACCAATCGCCTGATCGCCGGAATGGTCCGTCATTTTGAACGGCTGGGCGGCACGATGCGCGTCGGCGATGCGGTGGAGAAGGTGGAAACCATGGGCGACCGTGCCACCGGCGTCGTCACCAAAAGCGGCTGGCGGGCCAATTTCGATGCCGTCGCCAGCAATGCCGACATCGTCCATTCCTACAAGGACCTGCTGGGCGACAGCCATCGCGGCAAGACCTATGGCAAGGCGCTGACGAAGAAGAAGTTCTCGCCCAGCCTATTTGTCGTGCACTTCGGGCTGGAAGGCACATGGCCGGGCATTCCGCACCACATGATCCTGTTCGGTCCGCGCTATAAGGGGCTGGTGGACGATATTTATCACAATGGCGTGCTGCCGGCCGATTTCTCGATCTATCTGCACCACCCCACGGTGACCGATCCGAGCATGGCTCCCGAAGGCAAGAGCACCTTTTACGCGCTCGTCCCGGTGGCACATCAGGGCAAGATGCCGATCAATTGGGACGAAGTCGGGCCGCAGCTGGAAAAACGCGTGCTCGATGAAGTGGGTCGCCGGTTGATCCCCGATATCCACGACCGGATCGTGACCAAGTTCCACTATGCCCCGTCCGATTTCTCAAAGGATCTGAACGCCCATCTCGGCAGCGCCTTCAGCCTTGAACCGCTGCTGACGCAAAGCGCCTGGTTCCGCGGCCACAATCGGGATGACAAGATCGGTAATTTCTATCTAGTGGGTGCAGGCACCCATCCGGGCGCAGGAATTCCCGGCGTTGTCGGAAGTGCCAAGGCGACCGCCGGACTGATGATTGAGGATTTGAGCGCATGAACCGTATCGCAGTCTATTGCGGCTCCGCTTCTCCGGCGGACCCGCGCTATATCGAGCTTGCCCGCGAAGTCGGCTCCACTCTGGCACAGCGCGGGATTGGCGTTGTCTATGGCGGGGGCAAGGCCGGGCTGATGGGAGCTATTGCCACGTCCGCTCTGGAAGCGGGCGGCGAAGTCATCGGGGTGATCCCGCAGGCGCTCAAAGACATGGAAGTCGCCAATCTCGATTGCACCGAGCTGCACGTCGTCGACACCATGCATCAGCGCAAACAGTTCTTCACCGATCTTTCGGATGGCTTCATCACTCTGCCCGGCGGCGTGGGCACGATGGACGAATTGTGGGAAGCGATCAGCTGGGCGCAGCTCGGCTATCACTCCAGCCCGGTGGGCCTGCTCAATGCGTTCGGCTATTACGATGGGCTGGTGCAGTTCAACGCGCATATGGCAAAAACCGGCTTCGTGCGCGAGATGCATCAGGGCATTATGATCGTGTCCGAAACGCTGCCCGACCTGCTGGGCAAGATGGCCAATCACAAGCCCGCGAAGACCATCGTGCAGATGAGCGTTGATGATCTGTGAAACGCATTAAGCCCCGCCCGCTTGTCGCCAGCCAGGTGGTCAAAGCCACCCCGCGGCAGATGGGTGGCGGGCGACCGCGGGCCGCCTTGGTGCGCCGCGCACGCGAAAGCATTGCCAAGGGTTCAAAGAGCTTTGCCGTCGCCAGTCTGATTTTTGATCGCACCACACGCGAACGGGCGCATCTGCTGTATGCCTGGTGCCGCAAGTGCGATGACATCGCCGATGGGCAGGATCATGGTGGAGAGCTGAAGCTGGACACATCCAGCCCGCAGGACCGGGTGGAAGCCATCCGCATTCTCACCCACCGCGCGCTCGATGGCCAGCCGACCGCCGACATTGCGTTCGACGCATTGGGGCAGGTGGCAAGCGAAGCCGGCCTGACCCGCGAAATGTGCGATGATGTGGTGGATGGCTTTGCGCTCGATGCGCAGGAGTGGCGTCCGCGTACAGAGGCCGATTTGATGCGCTATTGCTATCACGTCGCGGGCGCTGTTGGCGTGATGATGGCGCGGGTCATGGGCGTGCCTGCCGATGCGACCGACACGCTCGACCGCGCCTGCGATCTTGGCCTTGCCTTTCAACTCAACAATATCGCGCG